>Ga0172370_10000007_pt1 | contig 283616 bp, 273 predicted proteins | sample LakKiv5m_FD_114538 | JGI IMG/M metagenome (GOLD analysis project Ga0172370, IMG submission 114538) | Freshwater microbial communities from Kabuno Bay, South-Kivu, Congo - kab_022012_11.5m | ecosystem: Environmental > Aquatic > Freshwater > Lake | place: Democratic Republic of the Congo...
GCCTTGATTCCAATCGCTGAAATGCCTTTTGAAAGACGATATCAGACAACTTCAACAGATGCGGCACTTGCCATGTTGGAACAAGGGGGCTGGTTAAAGCAGGCCGGCCTGGTTCGGGATGATTTATCAGAATTTCTGGCTGACCCGCAGGCCCAAATGATTGTTGGAAGAAGCCTTTATCCACGCTATTATCGTGCGGGGAAAGGCGAATCGAAGAGAATTTATCCCTATCTCCCGTTGGATTATCCACGGCTGGCATTTATGACGATAGGACCTTTTGACGGCGGTGTGCAAAGTGTAATTATCCCCGGTGAAATGCCCAGGTTCGATTTACAGGCTGCAGATGTAGTAGTGATTGGATGTGAAAATTCTTCGTTTTTGGATGCGCTGGCTGTCTTTATATTAACTGAGCCGCCAATGGTCTATTTGCGATCCCCGGGACCTGCCTTGCATTGTCCGTTTCCGCCGCCCGATTGATTTCGAGGATATAGGGATAAACCGCGCACGGCCGCCAAGATTTTCAAAAAGATGCTTCACTTTTGCGCGTTCCTGGGACGAAAAGCTGCAATCTTTGTGTCAAAACTTTAATTTTTCTTTGCGTCCTGGCGGATTGCGGCTTGTTGCGCGCTTTCTCCCTTGTCAATGCCGCCCCTTGAAAAGACAAGGTAGTGCCGTTCGTGGCAATCACATTCAAGGAGCGCAAATTTGTTTTCTTCGATCCGGATCGATCCAGCCCGGTTTCTCATGCGAGGATTGTGCGTGTCTTGGCAATATCATCCTGGATTTGTTCGATCAGGGCTTCGACTGAAGTAAATTTTAATTCATCACGCAGGCGCGCCACAAATTCCAGTTTGACTTCCTCGCCGTAAATACTACGGTCAAAATCAAGCAGATGGGGTTCAATGCTTTGGATGTGCTTGTCAGGCGTGAATGTGGGGTTAAAGCCAACGTTCGTGGCCGCCATGAATTTCTCAGCGCTAAGGGTTGCCCAGCAGGCATATATTCCATTGGCAGGCAGGACTTTTTGTCTTGGGTAATCTATATTTGCGGTGGGGATGTTGATCCTGTGTCCGCGCCCGTCGCCATGGATGACAGTTCCGCTCAGGTTGTAGGTATAGCCGAGCAGTTTGGCGGCCTCGATCATATTGCCTGTGGAGATGAGTTTGCGGATTTCGGTGGATGAGATCACGCCGCTTTCATCGCTGAGAGCGTTGATGATTTCAACTGTGTAATTTAATTCCCTGCCGATTTGGGCGAGACGGGCTGCATTGCCTTCCCGTCCTTTGCCCAGTGCAAAGTCATAGCCAATCAGCAGGTGGGTGAGGCCCAGGGACTCTTTCAAGCGAGACATATATTCCAGGGCGGTGGCAGTTGACAGGTCTCGTGTGAAGCGTTGGGTGATGACCATGTCCACGCCAAGTGCTGTGAGCAAATCTGCGCGTTCGGCTGGCGTGGTCAGACATCGCATCTCTTTGCCAGTTAACACGCTGGCGGGGTGCGGATCAAAGGTCAGGACGGCGGCCGGTGCATGATTTGCATGTGCGCCGCTGACGAGTCTGTGGATGATCTCGCGATGCCCGCGATGGACGCCATCGAAGACCCCGATGGTGAGCCACGAGTTTTGCAGGGATGTTGTTTCGAGGGAATGATAAAGTTGCATGGTATGAAAAAGCCGCCGGAGCGGCGGCACCGTGTCGTTGCGAGGGCTGGTGGTTGAGTAACTCCGAGCGCCTTTCGAGGAGCGTATCGAAACCCAGCCTGAGGCATTTGCATCGCATCTCCACTACGGAGACTTCGTGTGTTGGGTGCAGTGCAGGTAAGCAATCTCCTTCATGTTATGGGAGATTGCTTACCCTTCCCCCTTCGGGGACCTTCGGCGGGCACGATGTCGTCGGGGAGAATTGCCCTTCTCGCAATGACAGGTTGTTAATCTGAAGTGAAGAAGACTTTCTTTGGCTGCCATTCGAGCGTGCCGTCTTCGCCTGTGATGAGTTCCATCAAGGCGACAAGTTCACCCTGTGTACTGACACCGCGGACTTTGGTTTCATCGGGTGTGCCAATCGCTTTCACGCGGTGACCATGGCGCACGTCTTCCACTTCATCGGGGTTGAGTTCTACGGCGGGCCAGTCGGCCAGCGCTTCGGCGGCAGGGATGAGGTATTGATACCAGTTGCCTGCGGTAAAGGATTCCTGTAATTTTCGCAGCGGCACAGAATCGCGCAATGAGAATCTTCCGCTTTTGGTGCGGCGCAAGCCAACGAGATATGCGCCGCAACCGAGTTTTATGCCAAGGTCATTTGCAAGCGAGCGGACATATGTGCCAGAGGAGCAGTGTACATCGATCACCACTTCAGGCGGAGTCCATTCCAGCACTTCCAGGTGATGCACAGTGATGGTGCGCGGTTCGAGTTCAACCTCTTCACCTTTGCGGGCCATTTCGTAGGCTTTGCGTCCCTGCACCTTGACGGCAGAGTAGGGCGGGGGTGTTTGTTCTATTTCACCTACAAATGAATTGAGCACTTCTTCAAATTGAGCTTCGGTGACAGTGAGCGGGTCTTTTGATAATGTCACCTGGCCCTCCGCATCGAACGTATCGGTTGAGCCTCCCAAACGGATGATGGCCTGGTAGCGTTTATCCGAGGCAGAGACATATTCACTTAAACGTACGGCCGGTCCGACAAGGATAACGAGCACGCCGGACGCGCGTGGATCGAGCGTGCCTGTGTGACCCGCGCGGCGCAAACCGGTGCCGTTTCTAATTGCCTGAACCACGTCATGAGATGTCATCCCAACGGGTTTATCCACCACCAGCGCCCCGGAAATGGCGTTCTTAATATCTTGGCTGTTCATGTATTTATATTCCTCCTGTATCCTTTACCATTTTAATTATGACATATTTGTCTGAATTTGCAACGGGTACCATGTACTATTTTATTTCTCTAATCCCTACAGATTTAACAGTTCTCGCGTCTTTTTCAGGGCTTCTGTTTGGACTTCGCTCAAACTTCCCTCGATATCTGCCCCTGCGGCGGCGGCATGACCTCCGCCTTTAAAAAATTGTGCAATGGGTGAAACATCCACGCCTGACTCCAGCGCGCGCCAGGAAATTTTCACATGATTATCTTTTTGTTCCACGAAAACCATGCCAACTTTGTTGCCGTCTATGGCAGAGATCATATTGATGAGGTCTGCATCATCGTTGCCGCCATAGCCCGTTGACTTGCGGTCTGCGAGGGTAAGGGTGCCCCAGACAATTCCATGCTTGCTTTCGAGGCTGGAAAGCCCCGCGCCCCAATATTTTGCGGCAGGATATGTTTTTTTCACCAATGCATGCATATAGATCTCCGGCATGTTCACACCAGCTTCCATCAATGTGGCGGCCTGCCTGAGGGCTTCGGGTGTGGTGTTGGAAGTGCGGAAGCCGAGCGTATCGGTGATAATGCCAGTTAATAACGCGGCGGCAATGGGTTTGGTGATCTTTAATCCCCATTCCGGCAGGTGGTTGGTGAGAATTGCAGCTGTGGCGACTTCATTCGCCTCGATCAGATTTAGTTTCCCAAAATTTTCATTGGTGACATGGTGATCTATATTGATGTCGGGCTGGCTGAAATTTTCAAATGCTTTTCCTACGCGTTTGAAATCGGCGCAATCTACCGTGATGAAAGTATCGTGATCTCCGCCCGGTTTTTTCTGGATCAGGTTGCTTCCCTCCAGATATTTGAAGGAGGCAGGCACACCGTCCAGGAGGATCATTTGGACGGATTTCCCCGCATCCCGCAGGGCTAATCCCAGTGCAAGCAACGATCCAATTGCATCCCCATCCGGCCGAACATGCGAAGCAATGACAATTTTCTTCGCTACTGCTAACCTGTTTTTTATCTCCCCTGTGAGTTGGTTGTCCACTATTTCTTATCCTCCAATATCCGAATGTTGTTGTCGGGCACGACCCGGCTTTTTACGATGAGACAATCTTTCCCCAATCTCGGGGATTGCTTCGGGCGAAAACGGCGCTCTCGCAATGACATAATTTATTTCTTTTCTCTGATCCCAGCCAGTATCTTTTCAATATGGTCCGCATGTTCCGGGGTTGGATCCCAGTGGAAGCGCAGCTTTGGAAATGCGCGCAGTTCAATTCTTGAGGCGAGAGTCCGCCTGAGGAAACCGCAGGCAGATATAAATCCAGCGAGAATTTCGGCGGAGCGCGAAGCGCCCTCCACCGCTGAAACGTAGATATCAGCAAAGGCGAGTTCCCTATCTATCTTGACATCGGTTATGAAAATTTGTTTCAGGCGCGGGTCACTTACCTCGCGGATGAGTATCTCCGCGAGGTCCTGTTTTATACGATCTGCAATGCGTTGTAATCGAATTCCTGATGGCATAATTGTCAGGGCGGAGTGAAAACTCCGCCCCTGTACTCTTCTATTCTACTATGTAACACAGCAGCATGTCACCGGATTGAATGTCATTGAAGCTTTTAAAGCCCACACCGCATTCAAACCCCTGGCGGATCTCTTTGACATCTTCCTTTTCATGACGCAGTGAGGAGAGATCACCCTCGTAGACAATGTCCGTGCCGCGATAGAGGCGTACCTTTGCGCCGCGTTTGAGTTCACCGTCTGTGACTTTGCATCCCGCGACCCGGCCGAATTTGGAGGCGGAAAAGACCTGCAATACTTGAGCGCGTCCGAGGGTCTTTTCCACAAGTTTTGGTTCGAGCATACCCGTGAGGGCTTTCTCAATATCCTCGGTCATGCGGTAGATGATCTCGTACAGGCGGATATCCACGCCTTCTTTTTCAGCCATACGGCGGGCGTCCACATCTGCCTGCACGTTGAAGCCAATGATAATCGCTTTTGAAGCGGAAGCCAGCATCACATCATTGTTGCCGATATTGCCTGTTTCAGCATGTAGAATGTGCAGGCCAATCTCGCCTTCGCCGAGTTTGTTCAACTCATTGACGATGGGATCGAGCGAACCTTGTACATCCGCTTTGATGATGAGATTAAGCCCCTTCGCCTCGCCCGCCTGAACATTCGCGAACAGGTCCTCCAATGAAACTTTCTTGCGTGTCTGGGCCTGTGTTTTGATGGCTTGAAGCCGTTCGGCGACGATATTGCGCGCTTCTTTATCTGTTTTCACAACCTGGAAAAGATCGCCCGCAGAAGGGACATCACTTAATCCCATCACCGCCACAGGCGTGGATGGGCCTGCCTTCTTGACGGTCTTGCCTTTGAAATCTGTAATCGCGCGCAGCTTGCCGTATGTAGCGCCAGCCACGACAATGTCGCCGGCTGCGAGCGTTCCGTTTTGGACGAGGAAGGTCGCCAGTACGCCCTTGGATTTATCCAATTCGGCTTCGATCACTGTGCCGATTACTTTTCCATTTGGGTTGGCTTTGATCTCGTTACTGTCCGCCACGAGTAAAATGCCTTCGAGCAGGTCATCGATACCTTGTTTTAGTTTGGCAGAGACTGGCACAACCATGGTGTTGCCGCCCCAGTCATCGGGGACAAGTTCAAGTTCCGCTAGTTGTTGCTTTACGCGATCCGGGTTTGCATTTGGTTTATCAATTTTATTCAGTGCGACGATGATCGGTACGCGCGCAGCCTTCGCATGTGCAATGGCTTCTCTTGTTTGAGGCATCACGCCGTCATCCGCCGCGACTACAAGTACAACGATATCCGCGCCTTGTGCCCCGCGTGCACGCATCTGTGTAAATGCGGCATGCCCGGGTGTGTCAAGGAAGGTGATCAGACGTCCCTTCTTTTCCACCTGATATGCGCCGATGTGCTGGGTAATGCCGCCGGCTTCACCGGCCGCCACCTCTGTGGAACGGATCGCATCCAACAGGCTGGTCTTGCCGTGATCCACGTGGCCCAGGATCGTCGCTACAGGAGGACGTGCCTTCAAGAGTGCATTGTCTTCCCCGGCAATCATCTGACGCCAGAGCGGTACCTCGCCTGTTTCCTCTTTTGTCGCAGTTTCCTCTGCCGCTTCAAGTACAGCCTCGAAACCATACTCAGCAACCACAATCGCTGCTGTGTCAAAATCCACAGTCTGGTTAATGGTTGCCATCACGCCGTTGGTCATCAATTTTTTGATCAGATCAATAGGGCTTTTTTCGATCTTTTGCGCCAGATCGCGTATGACGATGCTGGTGGGTAATTCAAGTTTATTACCATTGTTACTCATAGGCCACCTCCTTCTAACTTTATCGCAGGTTTTATCTCATAAAACCTGCGTACGTCTCAAATCCCCAACAAGAGGAGCCTATCAGCGAGTGGCTATTCGTTCACATGGCTTTACTTGTTGGTCTCTGCATCTTGCGGCAGGGTATTCATGAAATTTTCCAATTCACTGCGGTCCTTGGCGGTTAATTCTGCTTTGAGCGCATGAGCCAAGGCTCCCCTCAAGCCGCGCATCCAGCATTCACGGCGGTCATGCAAATACGCGCCTCTGCCAGCCAATTTACCGGTTGGGTCCACGCATACCCCCTCAGCAGTGCGCACGATCCGCAGCATTTGCCTTTTCGGCAAAACCTCGCGGCATCCCACACAAGTGCGTTGGGGCACATGTCTTACACGTTGGACAGGTTTCTTCTTCACCTTCGATCGATCCCCCTTCTCCATTCAGGAGAAGGGATTAAATTTCTACCAATCCTCGCCGCCGTCTTCACCGCGTTTGTGTTTCTTACGGCCCACCACTTCGCCGAGATCTTCGTCGAACTGCAGTTCAACGCCTTTTTTCTTGCCTTTCTTGCCCTTCTTCTTATCATCAGATTCATCATCAACGGCCACTGTGGTTTGGAAGACTTCCGGCTTCATTTTGAACAACTCATCCAACGAGATGCCATCCTTGGCATGTTCATCATCCTCTTCCTCGACGACTTTCTTCGCTTCTTTCTTCCCCTCCACCTGCTTTGTTATATCGGGCACTTCATCTGCCAGGGCAGGCTCCGCCACTGCTTCTGCAATGACGGGTTCTTCCGCCTTCACCGGTTCAGGTTCAGGCTCGGGTTCAGGTTCCGGGAAGGTTAACGCACCAAGTGTTTCCTCAATATTCTGAATGGCTTTTGGTCCAATCCCTGCAAGTCCGAGCACCTTATTGGGATCGATCTTCATGGCAAACATTAAACTTCCAACCGTCTCGAAGCCGGCTTCGGTGAGGATATTGAAGATATGTTCCTTTATGCCAGCCTGTTCAAGCGGCATGTTGAAGGCCACCGCAGGGATCTCGGCGCGCGCGGCAGTTGAGCGTTCCTCTTCCTCGCGGGCAGCTTCTTCCTTGATCTGAATGGTGCGGCGTTCCACGCGGTCCACAAATTGACCCAGTAACGTATACTCTTCCGGCGTGATCGGGCGGTTTTCCGCTTTTTTGGAGAGAATCTCCTCGATTTGCGGTATTTGTTCCACAGCCGCAGGCAGCATGGCTGCAAGTTCTGCATTGGTCTGTAACTTTTTCAAGGTGTCGCCGGCCGATTCAGACAGTGACTTGATGTCAATGCGCCAGCCTGTTAATTTCGCAGCGAGGCGGGCGTTTTGTCCATCCCGTCCAATTGCAAGGCTCAATTGATCTTCGCCCACCACAACCGTGGCGGTGCGTGCGCCTTCGTTATCAACCAGGTACACGCCGTTGACGCGCGCCGGGCTGATGGCCTTGGAAATATAAACAATCGGATCTTGTTCCCATTGGATGATGTCGATCTTTTCGTCGTGCAATTCCCTCACAATGGCCTGGATGCGTACACCTTTGATGCCTACACAAGCGCCGACAGGGTCGATCCCAGGCTGTGCGGCCGAGACGGCCACTTTTGCGCGCGCGCCGGGTTCGCGGGAGATCGCGCGGATCTCGACAATGCCGTGATAGATCTCCGGCACTTCATTTTCGAGCAAACGGCGCAGGAAGTTGCGATGTGCGCGTGATAAAATAATTTGCGGGCCGCGTGTGCCGTCCTTCACTTCCATTACCACGGCGCGGATCCGGTCATGCAATTTCAGGCGCTCGCCGGGAATCTTCTGGTTATTCGGCATGATGCCTTCGGCCTTCATATCCAGGCCGATGGTGACGCCCTGTGCATTGATTGCCTGTACCACGCCTGAAACGATCTCGCCGACCTGACGTTCGAAATACTGCATTTGATTCGAACGTTCCGCTTCGCGGATGCGTTGTTGAATCACCTGACGCGCGGTTTGAGCCGCCACACGGCCAAAGTCTGCGGGTGTGGTTTCGATGATGAGCATGTCGCCGGGCTGAACCTCGGGGTTGACCTTGCGCGCCTCTTCCAAAAGCACTTCGGTGCGCTCATCAATAATATTGTCTTCAACCACTTCCTTCTCGGCATAAACGGTTACCCCCCCTGTTTCAGGGTCTAGTTTCGCCTCCACCTGCTGTGCAGTGGATGCGCCCACCGCGCGGCGATAGGCGGATACCATTGCTGACTCAATTGCCGCAACGACAATATCCTTGGCCAATTGTTTTTCTTCAAGCACTTCATTGAATGCTAACGCAAAATCGTTTTTTGCCATACTACCTGCTCCATTGCTCCTATTTACAAGCAAAGAAGTGGGGGCTACCCACTTCTCGGCGTCTTCTTTATTGGGTTGTCCTTACGACCAAAATTTTAGCATAGAGGCGGTGAAGGCGCAAGGTATAATCTTCGCCATGACTGAAAGAGATCTGTCCAAAGCCGCATTGCGCGGCGAACCTTCCTATGTCTGGCGCGACGGGCAGCAACGCCGCCTTGACATGATTTCACGTTTTGCGGGAGAACGCGTCCGCGGGCTGGCGCTTGAAAACGGCTGCGGGGTGGGAATGTATGTGGAGAAGCTGACAGGCCTCGGCGCGGAAGTGATCGGTTTGGAATATGATTTTGAGCGTGCCCGCGATGCCAGAGTCAAATCGGATCAGATCATCAACGCCGCTGGCGAATCCATCCCGCTTCCGGCTTCGACCTTTGACCTGATCCTCAGCCACGAAGTGATCGAACACGTACAGGATGACCGCTCCGCGATTGAGGAGATGGTGCGCGTGCTGAAGGCCGGCGGGCGGGCGCTGATCTTTTGCCCCAATCGCGGCTATCCCTTTGAAACGCACGGCATTGTTTGGCAGGGGAAATATTATTTTGGGAATAAACTATTCGTGAATTATCTGCCGCGCGCGCTGCGAAATAAACTTGCGCCGCATGTGCGCGTGTATTCACGGCGCGATATTCAAAAATTATTTGAAGGGCTGTCCGTGAAATTTATCGAACGCACGGTCATCTTTGGCGCGTACGATAATATCATTGCGCGCTTTGATGGACCGGGTAAATTCTTGCGCGCGTTTTTGCAGTTATTGGAAAGAACACCGCTAAAGATATTTGGGCTTTCGCATTTTTGGGTGGTCGAAAAGGTTTAGAAAAGTGACGGTCACCTCAAAGGCGACCGTCACTTTTTATTCTCCATCCTCGTCACTTGCTGCGCCCGGCTGTTCCACCCTTACGATCTCGCCGTGATAGTTAATGACCACTTTGAAGCCCATCATGCCGAGGTAGGCGCGCATGTCCTCTGGGATGCCGCTTTGCATGAGCGCGTCAAATTGCTGGTCAATATTCTTCAGCTGCTGTTCGATGAAGGCTTTTGAGAAGGGATCCTCCTGTCCGAGCATTTTCGCGGTCTGCTCGGACAGGATATCTTCACTGCCTTTCATCATTTCAGCCATTTGTGCCAGTACGGCACGGTCCACTTGCCCGGCAGGGATGTGGCGGCGAAAGCCGCCATCATTCACCACGTAGCAGGGTTCGCTTCCAATAAAAGCGGATTCGGCAGGGTTACCTGCTTCGTCTATGACAAGTCCAGCGAAAAGGGGTTGGTTGGGCATAAGATGTGAATGTCGTTCCGGGAAGCGCTCTTGCTCTTTGCGACGAAGCAATCCCTTTCGGATTTGGGAATTGCTTCGGGCAGACGAACACCGCCCTCGCAATGACATATTATTTATTTAACTCTGTCTGCCTTCGATGGCGGCGAGTAGAATACCGGCGGCAATACCGATGCGGCGGTCCATTTGATGGGTGATATCCATGCTGAAATCCATGTTCAATTGATACAAGAATGGATTAAAGTTTTGTTTAAGATCGGCGACGCGGGTTACCCCGATGGTAATGTCGTAGTTTTGGGGGATAAGCCTGGTAAGGAAGCGGCGCACCAGTGCCAGGCCCATGCTGTCTTCGAATAATGAGCCGATGACCTTGTCGCCTGCATCCAGGATTTCCCATTCATCACGCAAAAGGGATGCGAATCCCTTGCGGCGCAGCGCCCCGAGCTTTTGACCTGTGGCGCTATCCATCACATCGTATGCGGCGGAGAAGTCCATGATCTGGCGGGCTTTGATCATCAGCACTTCCTGGGTTTTGCTTTCATCGGCAAACACGCGGATATCCTCACGCAATTTGAACATCTTCTGTTCGCTGAACAAAACAAGTTGTCCATTTGGGGCATAAAAGCGAAATTTGCCTGTAAGTGCAAAGACCTGTCGTTTGAGCAGATAGTGGTTGTACTGAAAAATTGGATTCATCTCTTTTCCTATTTAAATTGAGTTGTATTATGAAAGTATATTATACGATCTGGACTGGTGTGCCCTGCCCGGGTAGTTGCAAATAATCCTCGTTCGGAGGGACGACAGGGTTGGTCCAGCGATAGATCCATTTGGCGGCATCTGACGGCAGGTTGACACAGCCATGGCTGCGCGGTCGTCCATAGTCATTATGCCAGTAGGTCCCATGAAAGGCATGACCTTCACTCGTAAAGAAGGAACACCAGGGGACTCCAGGCAGGTTGTAGACGTTTGTAACCGCATCGCCCTGATTGGTCATATGAATGGAGGCTCCCTTGTGATACGTGGTGAACTTGCCTTTGGGCGTATCCGTGCCTCTTTGTCCGCTGGCGCAGCGTACTGATAGCACCATTTTTTCGCCCTCAAATGCGGTGACCATTTGGGTGGCAAGGTCTACATGCAGGAGTTTCTCGGCGTTGGGGACTTGCGGAGAAAGCGGTGTCAATTCTTCGTCCGGGATGAGGCGCATATTATAGGACGGGATGTAGAAGGATGATTTAAGTTCCTTGTCGAATATTTCATACCACACACTTTTCTCACTACGAGTGACGGCAATTCTCTTAACCCAATGTGTGGATCCGTAATACAAGCGGTGGGCGTTCTTGGCATAGACATAGGGACCACGGTAGGTCAGGCTCATGGGTACGCTGATCTCGGCGAGTTTTCCTTCGACTGGGATCTCATAGACTGTCTTCTGGTAATTCGTTTCGACGGGCTGTACCCAGCCTGAGTAAGTGTAACCGCCATCCAGTTGATACCAGGTTCTATTATACGGGTTGTCAATATTATCGCCCTCCACTTCTCCAAGCAGGTCGACGACCTTGTCTATGGGGAAGAGGTAGATTTTATTTGCGGTCGAGGCGGGCGCATCGTATAACGGAATGCCGCTCCAGGTGATGCGTCCCTGCGAGGCGGGGGGAGCGGCCAGGGCGTGGTCAATGCCCAATTCGGAGAGAGCAAGCCCGAGCACGCCTGAGGCGGATAGTTTTAAAAAGTCACGGCGGGAGAATTGAGAGAGAGTCATAGATTTATTAGTGACGGCCTATAAGGTTGGTATTCTTACAATACGATTTCAACTTGTGTTCCCACACCGCCGAAGGAAAATTCCCTGTCGATGGCTACTTGCGGTGAGGTCCAGCGATAGAGCCATTTTGCGGCGCTTGAGGATAGGTTGATGCAGCCGTGTGAGCGTGGCCTGTCGAAATCATTATATAGGGGAAGTACTTCGCCGAAAAGCTGGCCTGCAATGACATAACTCTAATAATGCACGTTCACCACCGTCCCAACCGAGGTGAAGTTATAGACCCATTCCGCATCCGGGATGGTGAGATTCACACAACCATGACTCATTGGCGTGCCAAAATTATTATGCCAGTATGTGCCGTGGAGTCCGTATCCTTTATAGAAGTACATGATGTAGGGCACGTCAGGCAGATAATACCCTGGGCCAGACATGGCGGCTGAACGCAGTTTGATCCAGATTTTATATTTACCCGTCACAGTGGGCGTCTGCCACGTGCCGGTCGAAACAAGAAATGAATTCATGAGCGTGTCGCCTTCATACGCATAGACCCGTTGCTGCGAAAGGTTTACATCAATCCAGTGTTCGCCGCCATTGCCTGCCACTTGCGGGGGCACATAAGGCACTACAGTCGGTGCAATATATTCAGGTGTGGGGGTGTCTGGGACGATCTCGGCAGAGATCACCACGGACTCACTCGTTACCTGTGCGGGAGGTGGAACTATTTCAATAAAGGGTGTATCCGTTGGAATAATCAACGCTTCAAGGGTTGGAATACTTGTCGGCAGAAGGCTCGCAACCTCCGGTTGCGGTTCTTGTGTAAGCGTTTCTGTCGGCATTGCGGTAGGAATTGCCGTCGGTAAAATCACCTGGGAAACGGGCTGCAGCGCTGCGGGCGTATAAGTTGGTTTGGCAATAACCACTTGTGCGAAGGATTGAGCGGGCGCTTTTTGTTCCTGCAGGGGTGCAGATGTAAGATTTAAGATGGACGCCAACACCGGCGAATTTACCGCTGACCAGGCCGCGAATAAAAAGATCACGCATCCCACCGCAACCAAAAGGAAGGGCAGGATCAGACTTCCCTTCTTTTTTACACTTTTGCGTCTGACCGGACTCTTTGCCTGCCCCTTGTTGTCCCAGCCGACTCCGCCCTGCGGCGCTTTCCCATCCTGCTGTGTTTGAGGTATTGATTTGCGTAGTTTTAAAAGAGGGTCATTCATAGGTTACCTATGGGAAAGTCCACTGTTAAATACATCATAAATATTATAAGCCTATATCGCCATATCACGCCCGCACTTGCGTGTGGTGCAAGCCTTGCGAGGGCGACAGCCTCTTGCCTGAAGGAAAACCCAATATATTACGGGAGATGACCTGGTCAAAAGATATCTTCCTCACAGTGACATGATTTATGATTACCATCTAATTTCAACAGGCGTGCCAATTTCCGACCAATCATAGAGCAATTGCGATTCATACGCACCCAGCACTATGCATCCATACGAAATGGGTACGCCGAGATAGCCTGCCCACAACTGTCCGCCGTTCGGCAATATCGGCAGGGCATGGATGCCGTTTTGCAAACTGCCGGACCAGTAAATGCCGAGCCAGTTTGGCATCCAGATATTCCACGTGGCGCCATAGGCATTTGGAATTTTGTTCAACACGCTGAAATTACCAACGCGTGTGGAGTTGTCCATCCCAGTGGAAGAGATAAAGCTAAATACAAGCACATCGCCTTCATAGACATACATATGCTGTTCAGAGATGTCGACGAGGATGTATTTGTTCCCGCCATAGGTAGGCGGCGCCTGGGCGTAGGCGTCATCCTGTGCTATCGGCGCAACATACTCGCTGGTCGGCGTATCCAATACGATTTCAGCCTGGACCATTGGTTGAGGAGTGACAGTTGATGTTTGAGTCGGGGGCTCAGTTGTCGTTGGCAGCGCAGTGTAGGTGGGTTTTACGATCTCTGCAAAAGCAAAGGAACGGAGGTGCGTGGGTGTGAAAACTGGTTTTTCCAACCCCAGCACTGGGGGTGATACCGCTGTCCATGCCGCGATGCCGATCGCAGTAATGATCAGGGTTATGATCATTACTGGAAAAAGCGGATTTCTTCGCAGAGGTGGAGTGGATTTACTCATGGTGTAAAGGTAGACAATGCCGTTGGCAGCACACTTTCATTATTAATAAAGCATAAAACGCCCTGGGTAACTCCCTCGGCCACGCGGTCCGTGTATTTGGTCAGGATTTCGCGATCCAGATTCATAAATCCGGTTTCGATAATGGCGGTAATCGTATTCGGGTCAATTTCAGAAAAAGCGTGATACTCGCGCATGTCTGATGTGATACTGCCGGAGTGAAAGGTCATGCCTGTGATTCGCTGATAGCGGTCCGTAAGACAAGCCGTCAGGCGTTGTGCGCGGTTTACATCGCGAGTCTCCAGGGAGGCCGCCACTTTGAAACCAGTCGCTTCTTCATTAATATATTCACATGAATCGTTATGAATGGAAACAAGCGCTACTGCGCGATAACCATTCAGGCGTGTGTCAAACTCATTGAGCAGATCCACTTGATAGCCTTTGGCGACCAGGCTTTTCTGCACCAAGTCGGCAATCTTAAGATTCAGGTCCACTTCTTTAAGATCCACCTGTCCGTTTCCATCCAAACAGACCGCTCCTGAATCATTACCCGTATGACCTGCAACAATGCCAATGCGTAGCTGAGGCTGAATTGTGGTAACAGCATTCGGTCCAGCTTGAGGCGTGAGCATCAAGCGCAACTGCTCCTCCAGGTTGCTGGTAAACAGACTGCTCGGAGTCCATGCAGTAAAAAGAGTGGCCAGCAATATTGCAATGCCCAGCGTGGATGTAAATGCATTCACCGTGCGAGGTTTTCTGGCTGGTCGTGGGGCAGGTTGTTCCTTTGGAGGTTCCATGGCTCTAAATAATATTACCTTAAAAATAAACATGCAAGTAGCATTATTGACCACCTGCACATGCGAAGGCAAATAATAGACGCTGTTTATTAATGGTTGGTTCCAAGTAAATCTTGTATGGGCTTCAAATTTGAAACAGGCAATGATAAATTCTTTACACGGGTATGTTCGTATTGAAATACTTTTGAATTTGGCAAAAGTGGATCTGCGCGCCGGCTGAATTCTTCGTGCGAGATGAAACCTGCCAGAAAAATCTCCATGCCATAAACCCAAATATTGCCCCACTCCAACGGCGAAATGATATGCGCTTTCTGGATTGCTTCACAATGGAGCCCAACCCGCGCATCAGGCATCTGACGGACATGCACACTTGCCAGCGAATAAAAAGATTCGTGCACCACAACCTTTGTTTTCGAGGGGAGACTGACGGTACAGCGCTTCAATTCCCGACCTTCATCCTGCCCGCTGACTTCGATCAGCAGTTCATCCTCCGAATCTGACTTCAAAGTCAGTGTTCCAAGCGGATTCCAGTTTAACGGTTTACGCCACTCTACGGGCATGGCATGGACAAGATAATGCGGTTGTTTTGTTGCGATTGCTTTTTTTAAGTCAGCCTGCGATGCGGCGATCAAACCAGTTAAAAATGCAAAGAGATACAGGTCATTGAGTGAATGTCCATCGTCTGCGTGTTGATCCGAAGGGACAAGCGCGGGCGCGTTCAATAACACAGATGGGTTGTGGTGTATCTCCGCAATTTGTGCGCGGTGCGAGATTAAATAGGATTTTAGGTCACATCTGTGTCCGCCCAAAATGACATCGTAACGTTCATGGTCTGTAAATGGGGTGGCGGCTTTTACTTCAAAGGGAATATTCTGCTGGGAAAGGTAACGCCGAAAGGCAAGCTCCACTGCCACGCTTGCCACTGTGCGGCGTAACCTAGCGTAGGGTGAACTGCCTGCGCGGTCGAAGGAGTGGGTCAGCGAACGAAGCGCGTATGCAATGCCGCCTTCGGTCAGGTCGGGGGTGTAGGGCAGACGGAGGAGGTCGGAGGGAGTAATCATGATTTTATAGCAGCGGGTCGCACCTTATTTAATGAGATTCGTCTTACCCGTTGGATTGATCCACTTAACAAGATTTGCCTACCCACCAGGTGCGATGCACCCTCTTATTCATCCTTTCTAAACTGCAAACAATAGTGATGAAAGGTATTGCTCACCCACGCAGAGCCAAGCCCAAACGGCGCGATGGACTGATTATCTTGGCAATTATGCACAATAAAGCCTTCCGTTACATAGGAGTTCGCTTTTTCAACTTCAAGATTATAAACAGTGCCATCGTAATGCGAAGACCAAATTTCTCTTATTGGTAACCATATCAGCTCATCTCGTGCCCAATGTTGATCGCGAAGGAAACCTTTCTTCATAGGTGCTGCTTCCAGAAGTTCCTGCATCTTAATCATGGATTGCCCACGATAATTTAAGCCAAACCATTTTGGGTTTCTTTGAATATATGGAATTGCGCCTATCCTTGCTGTTATATAGAAGATTCCGAGCGCAAGTTCTTCTGAAATTGTTTTGTATTGAACCTGATTTTGCCGCACATGTCCATCGCCGGCCCAAAGAGATTGAATAAGATGATTCTGCTTTTCTTTGGGCAGGTGGAGAATGAAATCCGGGATTCTCTTTTGTTTTGCCCCCTTTCCAAAAACCCTGATTAAAAAATTCGCCACTGACCTGCTTCGACACCATACGCCCTTTGAATCGATTGCTGCATTGACATCGAATATTGAACGAAATAGCGTCACAATTTCTTTTTGGACATCACTAGATTTATTCGCAATATATACCCCCGATACAGTTCCACTACCTTCAGATAAATACCAGCCAGCAAACCGGAGAAAGTCTTTGTTGATCGTTATTGTTTTGGGCAGTTTTCCCCTCCCTTGTTTACCGCGTCCATGCGTGTAATACCAGTTTTCATCTTGAAGCCACTGTGTCACTTCAGGCATGTAGGTGCGGACGTCTAATTCTACAAGGTCGATGGTTGATTTTGGGATGGGAAGGGCGACAACATCCCCAACGGTTAATTCCTTAGCTGGTTTCCATTCACTTCCTCTTTTTTCACTTCGATTGAAATTTTCATAAAACTTTTTCCCATTTTTGTGGAACATTTTTTTGCGTGAAATTGTAAGAATTTCATGTTCTGGTGTGAGAGAAATTGAACGGCCTAACAAAGACGGCTTTATTGTAACCAGGCGCCCGGAATAATGCCGCCGCATCGTTTTTGTAACATTTTCGAGTGTCGCCAAATGAGTTAAAACCTTATCTCCTGTTTCAACGTTTTCGATCGGTTTAAGCCCAGCTTGGGTCCAAATATTCTGACCAGGCGGGAGACACCAAATTTTTTCATCTTTCAAGGTATAGGTTTTGCCGAGTTCACGGGCGAGGTCCCATGCGAGGGGGTAGATCTTTCCGCCCTTCTTGACGTTCTTGACGATAATTGTAAGGTAGGCTTTATCACGGAGCAAGGGTTTTAGACCTGCGTAAATCTTTACCAGTTTTTCGAGAAAGGCTTCGTAATCATGGATATTGCCCAGGTCATGAGGGTCTTCCGAATAAACGACATCCAATTCTTCTGTATCGCGGCGTTTCTTTTGGTTGCCTGCGCCTCGGGCGTGGAGCATGTCCCAGTAGGGAGGTGAGGTGAGCATATAGTCGACGGTCAAAGGTTGAAGCTCAAGAGCTTTTGCGGCATCGATATTAACAATCTCAGACTTTAGACTTTCGACTCTTTGACCCAGCACAGCGCGTTCTTCTTCTATTAATTGTTTTGCGATCTCTGCGTATTTGGGATTCAATTCAATGCCGTAACTGCTGCGTCCTGCGCGGAGGGCGGCGATTAAGGTGGAGCCTATCCCTGCCATGGGGTCGAGCACGGTTTCGCCTGCCTTGGTGAAGAACTCAATGAATTCCTGCGCCAGGGTTTCAGGATACTTGGCGGGGTGCACCAGCGTATCCTTTTTACGTTTCGGAGGGTTGTGAATGAACCATGACTTTTGGAATTTCAGCCAGGTCTTTGGGTCGAGGTCGTTGAGTTTGTTTTTGGTCATCGAAAGCCTCTTAAATGCAGAGGGTACTGTTGAGTCTTATTAAGCTGTAACACCCTGCAGAAGTTAAGATAATGCAACATGCCGGTGAGGATTTTATAAGACTGGATGGAAGAAATGGCGTAATTGTTCATGACTTTAATCGAAAAAGAGGGTTAAGACAAGCAATGACATTCCAGAATACACCATAATCCCTGTCTTGTTATTTCAAGACAGGGAAAAGAAAACGCACACATACCATTAGCCCTGAATGCTCCTTTATACGAAAAAAAACATTTACAGGATAAAATAGGGAGCGCATCGCATCAATCGATTTCGTCAATTTGGCAGGCAAGACAATACATGTTATCCATACCCGTTAGCAAAACCAAGATTATCCCTCCCCGCCGTCGTGCAGAGTTGCTCACGCGCAAGCGGCTGTTGGATATTCTATTTGAGTCTCTCGATAAAAAACTGACCCTGCTCTCTGCACCCGCTGGTTATGGAAAGACCTCCCTGCTTATTGACCTAGCGGATCAAAGTGAATTGCCGTGCTGCTGGCTGGCGCTTGATGAGATGGACCGCGAGCCGCAGCGTTTCATTGCGTATTTGATCGCGGCCATGGCGGAACGTTTTCCCAAATTTGGAAACCAATCCATGTCCATGCTGGGCAGTTTGACCTCGCTCGAGCAGGAAATGGAAAAAATGCTGGTCACGCTGGTCAATGAGACTTATGAACAGATCCATGAGCATTTTATTCTGGTGCTGGATGATTTTCACCTGGTGGACGATGTTCGACCCATTCAAGCCTTCCTGAATCGATTTATTCAACTGGTGGATGAAAACTGTCATGTGATCATCTCCTCACGGGTTCTGACGAGTCTGTCCGACCTTCCTTTGATGGTGGCGCGTGAACAGGTCAGCGGTTTAAGTTTTTCTGATCTTGCTTTTCACTCGGAAGAAATCCAAGCCTTGCTGGCGCAGAACAACGCTCTGCGAATTTCGGATGATGAAGCCAGGCAAATGATCACAGAAACCGAAGGCTGGATTACCGGCTTGCAATTTTCCGGCATGGGTGCATGGTCTGGAGATTTAATAAAGCCTGCCTCGAATACAGGAGTTGGCTTGTCTGACTTTCTTGGTCAACAAGTGCTGGATCGCCAGGCGCCAGCCTTGCGTGATTTCCTGTTACGCACAGCCATGCTGGAAGAGTTCGATGCGTCCCTTTGCCAGGCTGTGCTGGCTCCGTTGTATGCAGAGCCGCAGAACTGGCAAAGTTTGATCAGCGCAGTTGTACAGAATAACCTCTTTGTTCTGCCCATTGGCACGGATGGGAAGTGGCTGCGCTACCACCACCTCTTTCGCGATTTTCTGCGAACACGCCTTGAGCAGGCGCATCCTGAAGAGGTTAAGCCGATCTTATTTCGTATGGGGCGGGCCTATGAGGATCTGGGTGAATGGGAGAAGGCTCATTACATTTATAAACAATTGAATGATAGCGATCTCCTTGCAGAGATGATAGAACGGGCATCTACGCCCATGTTACAGCGTGCCATGCTTACTCTTGAGTCATGGTTGAATGACTTGCCTCCATCTTTATTACGAACACGTCCCGGCCTGCTTTCAATTCGAGGTGCCATTGTTTATATGAAGGGAAACCTGCACGAAGGCCTGAGTCTACTGGACCAGGCCGTGCAGGCTTTTCGCTTGGACGATAACGTATCAGGTTTGACCCTGACTCTGGTGAGGAGGGGAATCGTGCATCGCTTCCTCGGTGATTACGGAGCATCTTTACGCGATGCCAATGAAGTCATTGAATTGACGGAAGCCAGAGATGATTTGCAGTTGCTTTATGCGGAGGCGCTGCGGGTCAAGGGCCTGGCTTTATATCGTTTGGGGCAGGCGCGTCAGTCGGTAGAGTTTCTAGAACACTCTCTTAATTTGTATATTCACCTGAAGGACACGTCCAGTATATCGATACTGTATATGGACACAGGTATGGTATATCAGGCGGTTGGTAACTATGCAGAAGCTGGAGCTGCTTACGAGAAGGCGCTTCAAATTTGGCGGCGTGAAGAAAATTTATCGTGGCAGGCTAATTTACTAAATAATTTAGGCGTTTTATGTCATTTTCAAGGCGAGTATGAAAAAGCCGCCCTGGCATTCGAGGAAGGAATGGTATGTGCCCAACGCAGCGGTTATATGCGTATGGAAGCCTTGATCGCCATTGGTTTGGGAGACTTGTACACTGAGTTGGAAGATTTTAATATTGCGCAACGTAATTATAAACATGCGCATGAAATTGTTCGTGGGATGGATGATCGATTTCTTCTTTTTTATCTAATTATGGCACAAGCGGGGCTTGCTTTACTGCAAAATAAATTTAAAGAAACGCTTCGTCTGATTACAGATGCGGATGAAATGAGTCGATCCGGGAGTTCACTTTATGAGAAGGGCTTGCTAAATCTGACCCTTGGACGTCTTTCCCTCATGGAAAGAAATCCATCTAAAGCGGTTATCGAATTGGGAGAGGCTGAGCGCTGCTTTTCTGAAGATGGACGCAGGTTGGAAGGGGACGCCAGCCGTATCTGGTTGGCGGCAGCTTATCATCAGATAAAAAACGATATCACTGCTGGTCAAATGATAAAAAACATCATAAGTGGACGAGGCCAGATTGCCGAAGGCATACTTGTAGCAACTTATCAGGCAAGTGGTTTGCTGGATGGTCTGCAAAATGACGCAGAAGTCGGACGCATGGTCAGTGACTTGCTTACACGCGCTGGCCGTCTTGCCGTGAAAATGCCAGCAACAAGGCGGCAGTTGCATCGCAATGCGCATGTTATTCAGATACCCAATGCTCACCTACTCATCCATGCACTTGGTCAGGTGTCAGTTCGTGTAGGCGGGAAGCTATTAACCCTTTCGGATTGGCAGACACAATCTGTGCGTGACTTATTCTTTTACTTTTTAACGAGTCCCAAACCCCTTACCAAAGAGCAGGTTGGAGCTACTCTCTGGCCGGATGTGGAGGAACCTCAAAAATTAAAGTTGCGATTCAAGAATGAGATCTATCGTTTGCGCAGGGCGGTTGGTCAGGATGTAATTACCTATGGAGGTGTGTATTACAGCTTCAATCGCTCTCTGGATTTTGAATACGATGTCGAAGCATTCGAAGCATTTCTTGCACGTGCCAGATCAACGGACGATCTTAAAGAGCAGATCGAGTTTTATCAAAAAGCCGTTGACCTCGTGCGCGGTCCTTTTCTGGAAGATATCTATGCCGACTGGGTTTTACTTGAGCGGGAACACCTAAGCCAAACTTATCTTGCGACCCTCTTGATTTTGGCTGAATTATTCCAGAAACACGCCCAACCGGAACAGGCCATCGCTGCCTGCCAGCGTGCGCTGGAGTATGACCTTACATTTGAGTCTGCATATGCCCTTTCCATGCAGGCATATCATCGCATGGGTGATCGCGCCTCGATCATTCGGACATATCAAGCTTGTGAGGAAACCATGCAGCGCCAGCTTGGTTTGCTCCCCTCAAAAGAGACGGAAGAACTTTACCATCGCCTGATCGCATAAACTCAAAGGCCATGTATGCCTCTAAAATCAGCCCTGGAAGGGGTTGATTTTGTTTTAATTTGAAGCTTGTTTTGAAGCCTGGGGGAGGGTAATATCCTGACAAGAAATTATTTCAACCACCCAAGAAAAGGATATTCCCCATGAAAAACAAACTTGCCCTCCTCACTTTATCCGCTCAGAAAATCAATCGCCAGCATGTACAGTTGATCTTTGTGCTTGTATCCCTGGCCATGCTTGTCCTTGGCACTGGTGCACCCACAGATGGGGGCGGCGTTGGTCGATAATTGATATTACTTTTGGCACTGGCTGCCGGGCTTCTGGCCGGGTTGGTATGGGCGCGTTGGCGCGGATCTCCGTATCAAACGCCCGAACTCGGGTATCTTTGGCTGGTCTTCGTCGCCTTCCTGCCGCAGTTTGTCGTGATTTATCTGCCGATCAGCCGCGAAAACTTTCCTGTATGGTTGGTCCCGGGTTGTCTGCTGACCTCTCAAGTCATGTTGCTTGGATTTGCCTGGCTTAACCGCCGCATCCTGGGCATGCCTGTCCTGATTTGCGGTGTGACGCTTAACCTGGTAGTGATGGCATCTAACAGCGGCTTTATGCCGATCAGCCCACAGACAGCAAGCCGCCTGGTTTCCGAAGATCGTTTATTGGATATTCAACCCGGAAACCGCATTGGCGCGAAAGACATTTTACTGCATCCACAAGATACCCGCTTCGAGTGGCTGGCGGATCGATTCCTCCCCCCAATCTGGTTCCCGTATCAAGCGGCTTTCAGCCTGGGTGATATCCTGATCGCTCTTGGTGTATTTTGGATGCTGGCCAGGCCGCGATCACCCCTTCAATTTACAAATAGAGGTACACAAACATGATAGCTCCACTAACATATCAAAATACATTGTCAATCAATTTCACTTCAAGACCGAATATTTCTTCCGGAATAAGCCGGGTATTTGCGGCGGCAGTTGTCAATCAGCAATTTTGCTCCATGCTGTTGCAGGATCCTCAAACAGCCATCCAAAAAGGCTATTTAGGAGAAACCTTCTCCCTGAGCAGGGAAGAACGGGATCTGATCGTTTCCATTTGCGCCAATTCCCTGGCTGACCTGGCAAAGCAGGTCACCCGGTCATTAAGCAACAATTATTGATAATTATTGGCTTGCCGGAAAGCTAAGAACTCCCGGCTGACACTCAGCGCAGGCTGCGCGGTAACGATGCGGCCTGATAAGTTTTTTTTCTGGGCATAAAAATGATTACAGAATTTTTCCTGCAAAACTTACCGGATTCCAATCAAAAACTGGATGCAATATTTCATGTTTTTAATGATCTATTGTTCGTTTTGGATATCGATGGAACCATTCTGGATTACAAAGCCGGTGATACGTCACACCTGTACTCATCCCCAGAAAAATTTTTGCGGCGAAAAATCCAGGATATCCTGCCTCCAGAAGTAGGCAGTAAGATCGAAGATGGTTTAAACAAGCTTCAAGCTGGAAGCAAGGTCAGTTCTGTGGAGTATTTTCTCCACACTCCAGCCGGTAAATGCTGGTATGAATCGCGCCTGGTGTTGCTTTCAAATGGGCAATGCACAATGCTTGTGCGGGATATTACCAAGTATAAAGTATCGGAAATTAAAATTAAACGCCAGTTCGATCAACTGGCCGCCCTGCGATCCATTGACCTGGCCATCTCCTCGGATTTGGATCTAACCCCAACCTTGTCGGTGATTCTGGATCACGTCCGGGGGCAGTTGAATATTGACGCCGCCGATATTTTATTATTTGACCTGCATACCCAGTTACTTGAGTTTGCCGCGGGGACGGGGTTTAAAACCTCGGCATTGCAACATACTCGTTTGCGGGTTGGCGAGGAATATGCCGGAAAAGCGGTATTGGAGCGGAAAGTTTTTCACATCCCTTATTTGAAATCCCGCCAGACGGCCTTCCTGAGATCCCCTTTTTGGGCTGAGGAAAAATTTGTCGCATATTATGCCCTTCCCTTGATCGCAAAGGGTGAGGTGGTAGGCGTTCTTGAAATATTTCATCGCGCGTTGCTCGACGGTGATGCGGATTGGCTGAATTACATGGAGATGCTGGCCGGCCAGGCTGCCATTGCCATAGACAATTCCATGCTCTTTAAAAAACTTCAATTATCCAACGCCGAGCTGACCCTGGCATACGATAAAACGATTGAAGGCTGGTCGCATGCGCTTGACCTGCGCGATAAGGAAACCGAGGGGCACTCCCGCCGTGTCACTGCGATGACATTCAAATTGGCAAGTCAAATGGGGATCAAGCAATCCGAACTTGCACATATTTGTCGCGGAGCCATGCTGCACGATATTGGCAAAGTCGCCATTCCGGATGACATCCTGCACAAACCCGGACCGTTAAGCGATGAAGAATGGATTATCATGCGCCGCCATCCCCTGATTGCCATGGAGCTCCTTGCCCCCATTGATTATCTTGTGCCTGCGCTGGATATCCCTCGTTCACATCACGAAAAATGGAATGGGACGGGTTATCCGGATCACCTCGCAGGCGAAGAAATACCTCTGGCAGCGCGTCTCTTCGCCATTGTGGATGTCTACGACGCCCTGACCTCAGACCGCCCTTATCGCCGCGCCTGGTCACAGCGGGAAGCGCTTGATTACATTCTCGAGCAATCCGGTCAACACTTTGATCCGTCCATCGTACCCGTATTTATCGGCATGGTTACCAAATAATTGATTGGTTTACAGGCGTATCTTTGGTCGTGAGGGGAATACAGATACGAAATGGGGATGCACGCTGAGCAAGACTCGGCGTGTATTTTTTTACATCTTCTTGCACAGGTTTCAACACGTCTGACCCGAATTCATCGAACACACGAAAAACTTTCTGCTGTTGGTCAGACGTCAGCTTTGAAAGTGATGTCAGATCTTCCGCCATGCGCAACGGATTACCTGTCGAAATGAAACGCGCCAGATGATTCAAGATCATATCTGTGGCCACACCTTAACGTGCAATTAAAACCTCGAAGCCTTCACCCGCGTTATATGCCTCGCCCATCGCTATATACCGCTGTCCCGTCTCCCTGTCTTTGTCGGGCAGCGGTGTTTTGTTACGCGGTAAAGCCAATAGTGACTTGTCGTATTCCGACCCTTCTGCGGATGCGGGGTTATCATACAGTCCCGTTTCGGTTGATCTTACTGAATGAGACGCGATGCGATTTGACAGATCAGGATCAAACCATAAAAAATCATCCACCAAAGAACGGGAATGACTGTATTCTTTTTTCGACGGTATCCCAATGCCATCGCGCCTGTGAGCATTGTGATTGATATCAATATGATAATTATGCCAAGCTTTCGAGTGATGAGGATTTCATAAAATTCCAAAAAGAACCACGCCCATACTGGCCCAAGCATGGCGAAGATGAAAAAGATGCCCCCATCTTTTAAGTGCAGACGTCCATACGCGCGCCAAAGATTGTAGGGGACAAGTTGAGCTCCAGTATAACCAACAACAATGGGGAGGGCCATTTTAATGAATTCAATCCAAACAACGGGTTGGAGTTGAAAATAATATTGTGTCAATGAAAGCGCAAAAACAGCAAAATATCCAAGATGGAAACCGATGGATGCTCCCTGGTACGTATAGATGCGGATCATCAAACTGCTGGGGATTTCCTGTTTCTGCCAAAAGGCGTTCTTCTTTACAGCGATCACGGCGCTGATGAAAAATGGCAGAATAATGGTTCCCACCGCGTACAAAACCATGGCCTGCAGGGCGTTGGCTTGTGAGGTAAAAGGCCATTGCAGGGACGGGGCAATCAGCAGGCAGGTTATCAGCCAGATCCAAAACCAGGCTAATATTCTCAACACATGAAAGCCAGACCATTGGTCTATTACTCTGTTTATTAGCGAGACAGCGATACGGGGCCAGGCAGGCGGCGGGCCTTCATTTGCCTTATCCAATATGTTTTGAAATTCCTCGGGGAAACTGAAAAAGATATTGCTATATAGAGACTTAATACCTGGTACCTGTTCCTTTGAATTGATTGTTCGAGGTTGGAGATTGGTCTCATGTAATTCTTCTGAAAAGATTTGACCTCTTTCACTGGCGTTGAGGGCGCGATAGTTTCCAGTTTCAAGCAGGAGGTTTGCATCTGCTAAAGTCTTTATTCCGCCATATCTTTTCAATAAGTTTATCAGGTTGATTAAGAGAGGCCGGTCATTGACATTGATCCTACTTTGGTTTCGCTCCCAGTCGCTGATCGCCGCGCCTGTGTAATGAATTCCCATTTCTTCATACAAGAAATTCCCAAGTTGTTCCTGGGTGAGTGGTTTTCCAGTATGCGGGTCTTCGCACTGCCGCCGAAAGATACGAAGTTGTTTTCCGAAATCCAAATTAGTCACAGCCTGATCCTCGGATTCAAGTAATGCTTATGAAATTCAAGTGATTGCAGATGGATTTTCCTGCGGGTTGAATATAAACTGCGATCACTTGCAGGATTTGCACCTTAACAATTTAGCGGATTAACTTTTTTCAGTATAGTCTGCCCATGTGATGTTGATCTCTGCGCCAATTAAGTAGGTGCGTTCAACCATGCCTGCAAGGCCAAAGTGCTGGTTGATGATCAAGCTGCTCAGGTCTTGTGGTGTATCAAAGCCTGTGCCATCGTCTTCAATGATCATGCTTATCCTTTGATGAGTCAGTGTGCCAGAAATGGCGATGTTATTGGCCTGGGCATGGCGCAGGGCATTTTCACAGGCTTCCTGCACGATGCGGAACAAATGTTGCTCAATGTTTTGTGGGACTCGTTCCTCGCTTGCCTGTATGTCTACTTTGATCTTTATTTTGTCGCCGCTTCGCTCCATCAGGTTATCTGCAAGCTCTTCGATGGCAGGTTTGAGACCGTACATGAGCATGGACGGACGCAGCTCGCTGACGATTTCGCGCAGACGACGAGTTAGTTCTTCGTAGGAAGTTTGGAATTTCGGCGAGAGGTTGGCTTCGTCAAGGTTTGTGCGAAGGACCGCAAGTTCATTAAGGATGCTGTCGTGCAGTTCCAGTGCGAGGCGCATGCGTTCTTTCTCGTATCGCTCGATATCGGATTGATACATTTTCCTCAATTGTTCGGCGTGCAGGATATTGCTCAAGGCGATTGCGGTTTGGTTTGCCAGGGATTGCAGGATCGGGATTTCCGCCTGGGGATACAGGTCGTCCGGGTCGCGGCGTCCGAGCAGCCAAAATCCGATGAAACTGTCACCCACTTTGAGCGGGAGAACGAGGCGCATCCAGCCGCTATCTGGAGAAATGTTTGGAATATACTTCCCAACCTGTGAAGCCAGTTCATTCATGTCGCTTTCGTCAGGCAATTGTTCAGGATTGATGTTTCTGGCGAGCATCGCTTTTAGATTTCCATTGGAAACTTGCATAAAGGCAAATTGTCGAACAAGCAAGCTTGGAAAGACTTCGTCATTAAGCAGTTGCAGGAGGCTTGAAAGCGATGTGCTTGTGGTGAGGCGGCTTGAATAGGTTTCCTGTAAATTTTGGTAGGGGAGTCTAATGCCCAAAAAACGTTTTTCCACGAAGGCTTGAAAAACGGGGTATGCGGTGATTACGATAAAGGCTGTGAATAGGATCAACATGATTCCGATGAAGAACCATCTTTCGGGTTTGATGTCCAGATTTGTAGCTGGGATAACAAGCATTAATATGGCTGTTCCCAAAAGGACCAGAAATGCATAGAGCGAAATGAAGCGGTTGAGGCGTACTTCCAGGCCACCCAATTGACGGCGGTAGATGACATAAAAATAGGCTAGTGGCATGAATGGCAGGGCGAAGAGCGTTGCGGGTCCAATATACGGAACTGTGCCGATCATCACAAGGAACCCGAAACCGATGGAGGGAACGAAGGCTATAAATATGGAAACAGCGAGCAGGAGCACATCGCGGCGCTGGTCTGCCTGCCGAGTGAAATGTATGATTTCCAATGTGATACTTCCAAACAGTGTCACCAGAAAGGCGAGAGCATACCAATTTCTTGGCAGGGATTGTGTAGTTTCTGCAATTGCAAAAGAGAACCCTGCCAAGTAGAAGAGAATCCATGCCCCTTTTGGCAGTTCCTTAAGCGGACGGGGAAATACCCAATGCAAGTGCAGATAAACGGGCAAAAGCAGCCAGGTGACGGCGTGTAACAGGGTCGAACTTTTCCAAAGATGCCAGGCAGATAAACAGCCGAGGATCAGCCAAAATGCGGTCAGATAATTGGCGGCAATGAACAGCCTCCAGCGCCCATTTTTGGGACGAATCAATAGCTGTACTGCGGCACCAAAGAACCAAAAGATATAGGCCAGTCCCCAGATATTGAAAAAGCGTGCGTTGAATTCTATTCGGTTGAAACCAGGAAATTTCCATGGGATCGTCAACTCGGCGTCGTTTCGCTTGATGGCGATATCTACTTTATCTCCCGCTTTACTATTTTCAAAGAATGACAGTCTGGCATCCTTTTTATAGTCTACCCAGGAAACAGGCCCAATCTTTACCAGAGTGTCACCCGTTTGCAAGGTTGGTCCTTGTGTGGGTTTTGTAAAAATTTCCATCACTTGCCCGTTGCCGGTGCTGAAATCAAAACCTGAGTAGGGTGCTTTGAATAAAATCCCGTATGTAAACCAAACTAGTATGAACAATACCAGCGCAGAAAATGGCAGTTCAGTTATTTGCCAGTGGGGAAACATGTTTTTGCGCATGGTTTTCTCCTTGTCAAGCCGGGTTCAGATTATTTATAAAAGTGAAAGGTGGTGGTTCGATTATAGCTTAGTACTAAAATTTTCAACATAATTTGTCCGTTCGTGCCAAAGCTGTTTATAAGAGCCGGCAGTTTTATAAAAATCAAATTCAGGAGGTACTTTCAAATGAAACACATGCAAGATTTTCGTGAATGGTTGTCTGTAACGAATGCAACATCCGCGCTTTACCAGCATTGCCTGGCGGCATTGACTCATCTCGACCGCGCACAACTTTCGAACGTCTCGAGTGAATTGTCATGGTTCCAATGGGAAGCTAGCCAGCCTATCGTTGCATAGTAAGGATTTAGTAAACAGGCCGGGGTTCCCCGGCCTGTTTCTCAGGAGAAAACTATGGAAATATTCGATCAAATTATCAATGAATTTTCAACCATTCCTCATGTGAATGAATGGCCGGAGGTGCAGGCTTTGTTCCGCCGCGTTGCTTCTGGAAAGCCGCGGCATTGGCTTTTGCCTCTGCGCGCGTGCGAGGCAGTCGGCGGGACAGCGCAGCAATCTGTCCCGGCTTTGGCGGCTGTGGCTTGCAGTCATATTGGGATTGTGCTTGTGGACGATATGCTGGATGCCGACCCGCGCGGCGAACATCTGCGCGCCGGCGCGCCGGCGGTTGCGAACACGGCTTCTGCTTTGCAATCCGCCGCGCTGGCAGTCATTGCTCGTTGTGAAATGGATTCGAATACAAAATTGACGGCTCTGGAAAGCCTCAATGAAATGTTTCTTTCCACGACCCTCGGCCAATATTGGGATGTTCAACCTGTGACAGATGAAGAGGGATATTGGCGCATTGCCCGCACAAAAAGCTCGCCCTTTTTTGGCGCGGCTTTGCAGCTTGGCGCGTTGATGGGCGGCGCTTCTTTGAGCCTGGCTGCACAAATTAATAATTTGGGAAGTATATATGGCGAGATGATCCAGATCCATGACGATTTGAATGACACGATGGAAGCGCCTGCCAATCCAGATTGGAGCGAAGGCCGCTCGCCGCTGCCGATTCTTTTTGCCAGGCTGGTGGACCATCCGCTGCGCGCCCGCTTTGAGGAACTCTGTCCGCATGCCGGAAGCAACCCCAGGATTTTGGAGGAAGCGCAGGAGATCTTAATCCGATGCGGGGCGGTCAGTTATTGCATCCATCAATTGTTGAGCAGGTATCAAACGGTAACCGAGATTTTGCCCACCCTGTCTCTCGCGCGGCGCGAGGCATTGACGTCCTTGTTTGAAGACGTAGTCAGGCCGGCCTGCAAGCTTTTTCAGGCGGTTGGCGCAGCGCCCGCCGACCTGTCTATAGCGGAGATGATGGCTGGGTGGGAGTGATCAAGCCCAATTGCTGCGCCCTGGCGATGGCCGCGGCGCGGTTGTTTACACCCAGTTTCAAGTAGGCGGCAGAAAGTAAATTGCGCACGGTGGAATTACTGACCGTCATCCTTTTCGCAAACTCGGCAGTGGTGTCATTGGGATAAGCCGCACACAGGGACAAGGCTTCCAATTGGCGGACGGTTAATAATTCACCCTCTTTTGACAGGTGTTTGATGTAAAGCTGATGCGCCTTTTGGCTGAAATAGATGCCTCCCCCGGCAATCGACATGACCACGCTTCCAAGGTCCTGGGCCGTGGTCTGGTCGTCCTTCAAGATATATCCACTCGCCCCGGCTTCCATGACCGCGCGGATCAAGCTGCGCTCGGCGTACATGCTGATGACAAGGATGTTGAGCCCCGCATAGGTTTGCAGCAATTTGGGTATGGCGTGCAGGATCGGGTACGGATTTGGGTTTTCGGCCGAGGTGGGGACATTTACATCCAGCAGTAAAACATCGGTGGGGTGATCGGCGATCGTTGCTTCCAACTCATCCCCAAAATGGATCGCCGCCGCCACCTCAATTTGCGGAGCGGCGCTCAGGCGATACATGTAACCGTCTATGATGTTTTGATGATCGTCCAGGATGGTCACGCGAATTTTTTTATCCATAGATAGGCTCCCTCTTCGATATTTATAGGGTATCAGAAAGAATCTCCCAGTTCAAGTCCTTTAATGAAGTCAGTACAAATGTCTATGCCATACAACGTTTGTCTATTGTGCCATGACTGTAGATTCCATACAATATACAAAGATACCAGATTGGCAAATAAATGGAATGCCCCATTCTTCCCAATTCCATTTACCAGGGGAAAAGGGGATAGGGTGCGCTTCAATTTCATGGGCGGCGGTGGATGCCAGGCAGTTTGGCAGATGAGGTTGAGGCGTGCCTGGGTATTTTTTGGAAACTTGGTATTGTAATTGTGAAGAAAAGATGATTTTTAATGAATATAGAAACATGGAGATAAGATGCGGAAATTAAAATATAAAAATGAAATTATTTTCAAAGGAATATTATTATTAATTATAATGCTATTTGTTTTATCTGCATGTGGAGGAAATACATCTACCCCTAGTGGGTATGCAACTTGGACACCTTCTCCATCTGCTACACCTACATGTGTACCCAATATACAACTCTCAACTCCAGAAGGCTGGGGATCAACTTCACGATTAGTTGTTATTTTGTATGATCCTCGAACTACAGGAGAACAATCCTTAGAGTTACTAGATGGAGAGAGTACGCAAGACATATCTTTTTTTATTCGAAGAATTGTTCCTGCTTTTTTGAAACCTAGTGACGAGGTGGCAATATTCCAATTAGGTTATTCCTTGTACGATGCTGCGCGAGTAACAAGGCTTTATTCTTATACTACTGTTCCTTCGCTTTATAATACTCCTTCTCCTAGAGCAACCTTAACCCCGTTGCCACCAACAAATATTCCTACACCAGGGTATGCAGCAATTGCGACGGATAATTTTATTAGGGTTGAATCAACCAAAAGAAGCAATATTGAAGCAAAAAATCAAGCAATTTATGATTGTGAGGTGAATTATTGGAACAGTAATGTCAAACTGACAGCTACTATGTGGAACGTAACAGCAACTGCAGAGGTCGATGAAATACAACAAAAAATAGATATAGAATTCGAATTATTTAAAAATAATAGCAATACTTTGGAAGTTCCTTTTAGAACTAACGAACTATACTATGGAGGGGCTTACTATGGTCTAAGTTTTGCGACAACAGTTTTTCAGGCTGATTGCACAAAACATACTGAATGTATATTAATACTAATTGATGACTTGCAAACATGGGGAGAAAATAACCCTGATAGTTTGTCTATTGATCTTAGTGGAATAAAGGTATATTCGATTTTGCCAAATTGTAAAGATGTCGACCAGCCAAGTTGTGTGGAATCAAGGAAATATTGGGGTGCTGAGTTCGAAAAATTTGGTGCTGTAGATATGGAGTATTGGAATGGGACTCGTGTCGAATTAAACTTATTAAATGCTATCGGGAGGTAGCCATGATGCAATTCCTTTATAATCTCGTGAATTGGCAATATTTTGGAATTCTAGCCATAATATGGGTGATAGCAGATATTGTTTGGGTTGGAAGGTGGAAGGCTCTTGTTGGTCGAGTTGGCAAACTGATTACCAAACCCTGGATTTTTAAAAAGGATAAGGAGCCACATGACCCCCCATTATATCCAAGAGAGTTTTTAGAACAATTGGCACTAAACAGTAGACGTGAAACTAAAACTGATGCCGAATCGAAAACCAGCAAAGAAGGAAAGGACGAAAGAATTTTAGAAAAATGGGCTAGTTCTTTAATGGATCTTGTCTTTGACGCGAGAAAACCTATAAGATCGTTAGGCTATTTGCTAGCTTTGGCATTTTTTATCTTTTTCTTATTTGCCGATACAATTGTCATTGCCAACACAATGGTGCTTCTCGGATTGATGGGCAATTTGCCTCCTGTTTTACAAAGACTAGATCTTGCAATACTAGGGGGTGCATTACTGTCGGCAATAGTAGGTGTTTGGATACTTGTCGAAATGTCAGGCAAAGAAGGTGAATTAATTAACGCTGACACATTGACCGATTCACAAAAGAAGATATTTAAGGTATTGTCATTAATAGTAACATTATTTTCAGCGGCGGTAATGGTAGCCCTTGCAATTCAAAGATTAATATCTCTTGGCTCTTTACAATCTAGCTCAACTATGGATTTAATAATATCGTTTATTTTATATGGTCTTCTTGCAATTAATAACTCTTTGTCGGCCGCTCTTACTTATCAGCCAGCCGCATCGGGTTTTATGGTAGCGACATTTTTGTTGGTTGAATTAATTATTGGTATCCTTCCAGTATTAGCTTTCCTTGCTGATGTCCTTTGGAGGGGAACGTACATTATTCTTGATTTGGTAACCTGGGCTGTCTTCACTCCAATAATAGCCATACCTTACGTAATTGCTAAAATGTTTGGTTGGGTTGGTTAATTACAAAGCATCACCTTGATTTTCTTAAAAGCTTATGAAAAAATTGATCAAACAATAAAGAAGAGAATATTTCCAACAAGTCCTAAAAAATATTTTTTGGGACTTGTTTATTTTTACTTTCCCAATTCAATAAAACAAATTCTAAGCAAGGCATAGATATATGCAAATGTATATCGAGACAAAATTAAGATCTTGTTGTTTCAATAATCTAATTTCAGTATGATGGTGCGAGGTTTTTTCTGTAGATTCTCTCAGAAGATACTTGCAAGCTAGATAATATCATGGGTAGAAAAATACCCGTTAAACATTAACAAAATTCCAATTCCGCATACAACCTCCCATGCAATATAAGCCCTTTGATGAAACCTGATTCTCCCCTTTGGGGATTAGCGTTTGGAATCGATCTGGCTTTCAATTTCCTTCAACACAGATTGCAAATCAGGAGCATCTGCCGCAACCACATCATTCTCACCAATATGTTTATGGTGCGGCGCGGACGGTAACTTTGGAAAATGCGGCGCGTTGTCATAACGGAAGACCATCGTTCCATCTGAACGCTGGTAATGATAGGTATATGTTTTTTTGAAGGAGCGTTCCTGTCCAACAAACAGTTCGCGAAAATGCAGAAGTGAATTATCAATAAAATAGACGTTGACGCGCAAAAATCAGACTTCCTCGCGGTCTTCGTAGTGCGTTTTGACTTCATAAACGAACGGCGAGTCGGAAAGCAGCTTGTCAACCCATTCGAGATATTCGCTATTCAACCCGCGCTTCCTTGATGGAATCCCACTGGGCTTCGAGATGGCGCAGGGCTTCCACTTCCATCCACCAATCGAGAAAGTCCAGCGTTTCTTCGATTTCGCGGGTTTTGAATTTGCGCTCAAATTCATCGGTGGTCATGTTGTAGCGCGTTTCAAAAGGCGCGAGAGCCTCGCGAGTGCGCTGGATGGCATATTCAAGAAGTTTGGCTTCGCGGTCTAAAGCCGTTTCCAGCAAAGGTTTTAACCGCTCAACATTGGAAGTTTGGATGGTAATTTGTTGTAACATATCGTTCTCCTTGTTAGGCGAAGGTGGCAGAGTGATGGTATTATAGCAAAGAACGAGGTAAGAAGAGGTTGCGTGAAATTTATGAAGAGACCGGCTGTATAATCAAAATCCATGCAATATTTCTTCGTTGATGAATCGGGTGATGCAGGACTTGGCAACAGCAAAGGCTCAGCGTATTATGTTGTTGTCATGGTCCAATTGTCAAACCGGGAACCTGTAACGGAACTTGCCGCACTACGAAAAGAATTGTATCTTTCCCCCAATTTCGAGTTTCATTTTTATAAGATGAATTCAAAACAAAAGGACGAATTTTTTCAAGCCTTACGTCCGCTATCTTTTCGCGTACGCGCAGCGGCATTGATTAAATCCCACACTCCCCTTGAATTTCGCGCATTGGGCAGCGTGGAACTTGCAACGCGATTGCTGGTTACCCTTACCTTGCGCGCCTCTCCTCTTGACATTGCCAATGATATTTTAGTGTTGGATGATGCACCTGACGGTTTTTTGCAATCCCTGCGTATTCATTTAACCCAAGCATATAAACAGGCAAAACGAGACCGCCCATTCAAGAAAATTGTTTCCGGTAAATCAAAATATGATGACGGTTTGCAAATAGCAGACATGATTGCAGGCGCCGTGCGGCAATTTATTTTGGAAAGCGATCCCGCATATTTTCAGAAATTTTCCAATAAGGTGGTGGATTTATGGCGGGTTGGTTAAATAAAACACCCCTGGCTATCTCAAGCCTTGCTTGAGAAGGCTACCTCATGTGGCAGCCTTGTTGCCAGGGGCGGGCAAAACGGTCGAACCGTTTTATTGGTAAACACATTATATCCCCATCTTAACTTCAAGTCAAAGGTTTTTTATTCGTATTTTCTCTACAGTGCAAAACCCTTGCAGGACGCGGATGAGCGCGGATTAACGCGGAAAAAGCAATTTAAATCCGCGGTTAATCCGCGTCCTGTTTTTGAAATGTACGGTAGAGAGTTCGTATTCAAAGAAAATCAGGGGGGAATCACAATCATAAACATTAACAAAATTCCAATTTCCCTCCCAACCTCCCATGCTATAATCCCTTCCTTGAAAGGGATGTAGATGCTTAAGAACTTCGTAAAATTATTCAGTGGCGACCCCACAAAAAAGACAGTTGAACAGTATGGCGCTCTTGTGGAGCAGGTTAACGTGCTGGAGGCGGAATATGAGGCCCTCAGCGATGAGGCTTTACTAGCCAAGACCGATGAATTTAAAGCACGTGTACAGGCCGCGACAGCGGGCTTAAGCCCCACGCTAGTCGGGGGGCAGGGGGGCAGGGATGATGAACTTCGTAAAGCCGAGCAGGATGTATTGGATGAGATCATGCCCGAAGCCTTCGCGCTGGTGCGTGAGGCTTCCAAGCGCACGATCGGCCAGCGGCATTACGACATTCAGATCATCGGCGGCGCGGCTTTGCATATCGGCTCGATCGCGGAGATGCGCACGGGTGAAGGCAAGACCCTCGTGGCAACTTTGCCCGTCTATCTGAATGCCCTGACCGGGCGCGGTATTCATCTGGTTACAGTCAACGATTACCTGGCGCGGCGCGATGCGCGTTGGATGGCTCCCATTTATCAGGCGCTGGGACTGAGCGTGGGCGTGCTTCAAATGGCGGCCGCCACGGAGAACGGCAAGAAAGCCTTTATCGTCGACTTCGAGCGCGAGTCGCCGCATGAAGATCAGGAACACCTGCGCCTGGTGGACCGCGTCGAGGCCTATAGCGCGGATGTCACCTTTGGGACGAACTCCGAGTTCGGTTTCGATTACCTGCGGGATAACATGGCCATGCGCCTCGATGCGCGCGTCCAGCGCGGGCATTACTACTGCATCATCGATGAAGTGGACAACGTTTTGATCGATGAAGCGCGAACGCCGCTCATTATTTCGGGCCCCGCTTCCGGCGACCTCGAGTGGTACGGGCGCATGGCGCAGGTCGTTAAACAATTGAAACCCGAAGATTATGAAGTGGATGAAAAAAATCGCGGCGTGACGCTGACCGAGATCGGCATCAGCCGCGTCGAATCAATTTTGGGGCTGCAGCTTCTCGATCCGGATAGACCCGAAGACCTGACCCCGGAACAGGCGCGTCTCACCGGCAATCTCGAACAGGCCATGCGCGCGCAGTTCCTCTTCCATCGCAATAAGGATTATCTGGTGCAGGGCGGCAAGGTTGTTATTGTGGATGAGTTTACAGGGCGTCAAATGCCCGGCCGGCGCTGGAGCGATGGCTTGCATCAGGCGGTGGAAGCCAAGGAAAATGTCAAGGTCGAGCCTGAGTCTGTCACGTACGCGACCATTACCCTGCAAAATTATTTCCGCATGTATCAAAAACTTGCGGGTATGACCGGTACCGCGTTAACCGAAGCCGAAGAATTCAATAAAATTTATAAACTCGAAGTCGCACCGATCCCGCCGAACCTTGAATATCAATCCTACGGCAAGGGCGCGCCGCTGGTCGAAATAAAAACAAAAGACGAAGAAGGCTACACCTATTCATATTTTGCGCGCAATGAGTCCCACTCTCCCACTGGGAGAGTGGATAGGGGTGAGGGAAATCCCGAACCGTTATTCTATCGCCGCAAGGATTACCCGGATGTGATCTATCGTACGGTCGAGGCGAAGTTGCGCGCGATTGCGACCGAGATCGCTCGCTATCACGCCCTGGGACGCCCGATGCTGGTGGGTACGACCTCTGTCGAATCATCCGACCGCCTCTCGAATCGACTCAAGCCCGAGTCTGTCCGCCGCTTAATGCAGTTGACCCTCGTCCGCAGCCATTATCTGCGCGCCAACAATTTGGAGGAGGACGGGCGCCTGATTGCCGAACTCGTGCCGTTCAATGAGCCGATCGACAAGATCACCCCCGACGCATTGCGCAAATTCATTGCGCCGTATGGAATGACCAATATTAGTCTGGACGACGCAAACAATTTAAAAACATTGCTTGAGTTGCTGCGCCTGCCTGATCATGTGGGAGATCGTCTAAAGGTCATATTTCAGGGCGGGGTGCCTCATCATGTATTGAACGCGCGCAGGCACACGGAAGAGTCGCAGGTCATTGCGGGCGCGGGCGCCTTCGGCGCGGTGACGATTGCCACGAACATGGCCGGCCGCGGTGTCGACATCAAACTCGGCGGTGAGGTGGCGGAGGAAGTGATCTCGGCTGTCAACCGTGTGTTGGTCAAGGCTGGTTATAAGGATCCGTTTGACATGATTTTGCAGGAACGCCGCGAAGCCCTGCAGAAGATAGACCCGGCCAATTATGGAATTTACGATGCGGAAGTGAAACTTTTCCTGCAATATTTCGAAGACATGGAACGCGTAAAGGAATTGGGCGGTTTGCACGTCATCGGCTCGGAACGTCACGAAGCGCGCCGCATCGACAATCAATTGCGCGGTCGTGCCGCCCGGCAGGGCGACCCTGGTTCTTCGCGCTTTTATCTTTCACTGCAGGATGATCTGATGCGCCTGTTCGGCGGCGAGCAGGTCAGCGGACTGATGGAACGTATCAAGGTGGATGATTCGCTGCCTCTTGAAGTACGCCTCGTCAGCAATATCATCGAAAGCTCGCAGACCCGCGTGGAAGGCGCGAACTTCGATGTCCGCAAGCATTTGCTTGAATACGATGATGTATTGAATATGCAGCGCACGCAGATTTACGGTCAGCGCGACCTGATCTTCATAAAAGAGGATTTGAGCGAGGATATCGCGGACATGCTCGAGGACGAGGTGACCAAGCGCGTAGGGCTTGGCTTGACCGACGAGGAAGGTCCGTGGAAGTTGATTGCCTGGCTCGATCAGGTCCAGCCGCCGTTTGAGTCGAAGAATGGATTATTCCCATCGTATGGATTCAAGCTGCTGCTGAATGAATTAAGCGGGGATATCCGACCTGCCACCCTGGACCTTGTAGCAAGATCCATCGAAGCTGAGCACGCTCACGCTTTGCGTGCGATTGAATTCTTGATCGGCAAAACCCAGGAGACCCTCGAACAGCAGGTCAGTGAGCGTGAAGATGCGCTGGATGCGTATTTCCAGGGCATGCGCGACCTGGAGGAAATACCGCGTCCGCAGAAGATTTTGGAAGAGATCAATGCGTTGATGCATTTGCCGCTGCGGTTTAATAATGATATTCAAAAGACCCTGACGGATGACCCTGAAGATGCAAAGGAAGATATACAGGACCTGATCACCAGTCAGTTGACGATCATCAGCGCGACGCGTGTCATCGGCGCGATCCAGAACCGGGTGGGGGAGCAGATCCAGTGGCCAAGTCCCCTGCCCTCGGATTGGGATGAGTTAGCCGATATTTTGTTGAATACGGCGCGCGAGGAGCTTGACAAGAAACGCGACAGACTGAATCTTCAGATCGCGCGCGATATTGAAATTTTATTACAGCGTGAGCCTGTCAATGATGATGCGGGTAAATTGCGTTTACTGCTGACTCTTTCGCAGGGCGCCAGGACTGCCTTTGACCAGAAGACACACAAGCAGGTCAAGCAGCTGTTCAATCGCTTCACTTATGTCTTTTATGCGGCGCAAATACTGGAAGATCAGGAAGTGGAGACTGTCGTTGAGGATGTGATGTATCACCTCGACGCTGCAGAAGAGGCTTTGCGTGAAACCTGGGGACAGAGCGAGTTTAACCGCTTGAATCAAAATGCCGCGAGACTCGCAGACTTTGGGCCTGCGGCGCGCATCGCTTTCGGGGAGGACAGGCTCAACGCAGCAGCGGCAGCTTTGAGTGAGTCTGAGCGCACAGTGTTGGCCGGGTCGATTGGGAAATATGTCTTGAATGAAGTTCATCGCCAGTTACTGCTGGGTGCATTCACCGAGTTATGGGTGGAATATCTCACAAAAGTCGAGGCGTTGCGCATTTCCATTGGCATGGAGGCTTACGCTCAACGTGACCCGCTGGTACAATATAAAAGTCAGGCCTCCGAGATGTTTGCACAGCTTCTTGAGGAGGTGCGCGGGTTGGTGATCAGCCGCGCCTTTGCGGCGAGACCGCGCAGAGTGGAGATCACACCGCTCGAGACGACAGAGGCCGTTAGTGCGCCGAGTGAAACCTCGGTGCAAATCAGCGGCAGCAGGAAAAAAAGGAAACGACACTAGCTTTCAGGGCAGGCTCGCGAAATACCCCTGCTCTTGTGCTGCATAAAACGGGCGATGATGAAGATCGCCTCCACAAACCCAAATGTAAACCCCACCACATGGAAACAAGGATATCAAAGGCGCTCCTTTGAGTTCTCACCTGCACTTGCGTGCTGGTGCAAGTGTCAAAGTTGTGGTGTGAGTGTAGGGACAGGTCTTATGACTGCCCCCTACGAAATCCTCATCACCAAAGGAGTATCCTATGCAAGACCTATTTAAATCCCGTGATGTATTAAAAGTGGGCAGGAAGGAATACATCATCTTTCGCCTCGATGCGTTGGAGAAGGCCGGCCTCACCCAATTGAGTAAACTGCCTTACTCGATCCGCATCGTGCTCGAAGCCGCCCTCCGCCAATGCAATGACAAGGAAATAACACAGGACGATGTGAAAAACATCGCATCATGGACTCCCAAAGGCACGCGTCCCGGTATTCCATTTTTGCCCGGCCGCGTGGTCATGCAGGATTTCACGGGCGTGCCCGCCGTCGTTGACCTGGCTGCCATGCGCGCCGCAGTCGCTCGTCTGGGCGGCGACCCGAAGAAGATCAATCCGCTGGTGCCTGTTGATCTGGTCATTGACCATTCGGTGCAGGTTGATTTCTTCGCCACAGCCGACGCGCTCAATCGCAACACCGAGATCGAGTTCCAGCGCAACCGCGAACGCTATGAGTTCCTCAAGTGGGGACAAAAGACATTCACCAATTTCCGGGTTGTGCCTCCGATGACGGGCATTGTGCATCAGGTCAATCTCGAATATCTCGCTGAAGTTGTGATGACCAAAGCGGAGTCGGAGACTTCGCAGTCCATTTTATTCCCCGATACCCTGGTTGGCACCGACTCGCATACCACCATGATCAACGGTCTCGGCGTGGTGGGTTGGGGCGTGGGCGGCATCGAAGCCGAAGCTGTCATGCTCGGCCAACCCATGGACATGCTGCTTCCCGATGTCATCGGCTTCAAACTTCATGGGAAATTAAAGGATGGCGTCACAGCCACCGACCTCGTGCTCACCGTCACGCAAATGCTGCGCAAGAAGGGCGTGGTGGATAAATTCGTCGAGTTCTTCGGCCCGGGCCTCGATGCCATGTCCCTGACCGACCGCGCCACCATCGGAAACATGGCTCCCGAATATGGCGCCACCATGGGTTACTTCCCTGTGGATGAAGAGACGCTTCGTTATATGCGTCTAACGGGTCGCCCGGACGAGGTGATTGCCCGCACTGAAGCATACATGCGTGCGCAGGGTTTATTCCGCGATGCAAATTCACCCGAACCTGAATTCACCGATACGCTCGAACTGGACCTGGGATCGGTTGTGCCCTCCCTGGCAGGACCCAAGCGTCCGCAGGATCGCGTGGCGCTTTCCGATATGCAGGATACATTCCAAAAGGCATTGACCGCCCCTGTAAAAGATCGTGGGTATGAACTCTCTGGCGAAGCCTTGAATCGCGAAGCCACTTTCGGCACAAACGGCGGCTCACAGAAGATGAAACACGGCGCGATCGTGATCGCCGCGATCACCTCCTGCACGAATACATCCAATCCATCTGTAATGATCGCCGCGGGACTCCTCGCCAGGAAGGCGGTTGAAAAAGGCTTGAACGTGAAGCCTTACGTCAAAACCTCCCTCGCACCCGGCTCCCGCGTTGTGACCGAGTATCTCAAATATGCGGGCTTGATCGAGCCGTTATCCAGGCTTGGTTTCAACGTCATTGCCTACGGTTGTACAACTTGTATCGGTAATTCTGGTCCCTTGCCCGGTGAAGTTGCCAAGGCAGTGACGGGCTCAGACATCGTCGCGGCAGCGGTCATTTCCGGAAACCGTAACTTTGAAGGCCGTGTACATCCGTTGGTGAAGGCCAATTACCTGGCCTCGCCCCCGTTGGTGGTTGCGTATGCCCTCGCCGGCACAGTCGACATTGATCTGAACAACGAACCGCTTGGCATGGATAAAAACAACCAGCCTGTATACCTCAAAGATTTATGGCCCAGCCAAAAGGAGGTCAGCGACGCGGTTGCTACCAGCGTCAAGGCCGGGATGTTCAAGGATAAATATTCAGACGTGTTCTCCGGCTCTGACATGTGGAAGGAGATCAAGGTCAAGGAAGGCGATCTGTTTGAATGGGATGAAAATTCAACCTATATTCAACATCCGCCCTTCTTCCAATCCTTGACATTGGACACCCCCTCCATCCAGGAGATCAAAAATGCGCGTGCGCTTGGTGTATTCCGTGATTCGATCACAACCGACCATATTTCCCCTGCGGGCAATATAGCCGCCGATTCACCGGCCGGTAAATTCCTGCAGGAACGCGGCGTCCAGCCCAAGGATTTCAATTCCTACGGTTCCCGCCGCGGCAATGACCTGGTCATGGCGCGCGGCACGTTTGCGAATATTCGCTTGAAGAATGTGATGGTTGCGCCGAAGGAAGGCAACTTAACCAAACACCAGCCCGATGGCGCGGAAATGCCCATCTTTGACGCGGCCATGAAATATCAAAGCGAAAGCGTGCCGAGTATCGTACTGGCTGGCAAGGAATACGGCACGGGCTCCAGCCGTGACTGGGCTGCGAAGGGTCCGATGTTGCAGGGCGTCAAAGCCGTCATTGCTGAATCGTTCGAACGCATCCATCGCTCGAATTTGGTTGGCATGGGCGTGCTTCCGCTGAAGTTTTCTGAAGGACAAAACGCCGAGTCCCTCGGTCTGGATGGGAGCGAAGTATTCTCCATCGAAGGCTTGAGTGACAAGGTCCAGCCGAAGAGTGAGGTCACCGTCAAAGCGAGGAAGTCTGACGGAAAAATTATTGAGTTCAAAGCCGCAGTGCTGCTGAACACGGATGTCGAAGTGAATTACTATCGCAACGGCGGGATTCTGCATACGGTGTTGAGGAATTTGGTGAAGTAGCAGGAACTAAAGTGACAGTCACCTTTGCGAAGCACCCTGTGGGCGAAGGTGACTGTCACTTTTTGAGTTTATATCCCTGCGCAGATTGCCGAACTGGATGAATTACGCAAGCAGGGCATCCTGACCGATGAAGAATTCAAGGCGAAGAAAAAAGAGTTGCTCGCAAAAATGTAACGCCTCTTGACACGTTTCCATATACTCTGTAAAATCAAGAGTATATGGAAACGTCAATTTTTGCCGTTCTGGTAAAGCAAATCTATCAATCGAAGCTGGAACTGTTTACCACAAAGACACTGCGCGACATGTTGGGGTCAAAGGTTTCACAGGCGGCTTTCTTTTCCATGCTAGCCCGTTTAACGCGCCAGAATATTTTGCAAAAATTGGAGCGGGATAAGTACATGCTGGTCAGCGGGCGCGCGCATGATTTTTGCATTGCCAATTTTCTCTATGAACCTTCTTACGTATCGTTGGAAGCGGCGCTTAATTTTCACGGCGTTCTGTCGCAGTTTCCGTATGAGGTCGCCAGCATGACGCCCAGAAAACCGGTCACGAAAACGGTTGATGAAAAAACATACCGCTATGCGCGGATAAAAAGATCGCTTTTTTGGGGGTACGAGCCCATTCAAGGATTCCTCATCGCGCAGTCCGAAAAAGCGCTGCTTGACCTGCTTTACTTAACCTCAAAAGGTCTCGCAATTGTTCATACCGACGAATTGGATATCTCAAAACTGGATAAAGCGCGCTTCACGTTGTATGCGAAAAAGTTCCCATTAATGAAAGGAACGGACATTTTATGATCACTCAGGAACAAGTCAGCGCGCTGGCAAAGAAGTACAAGATCAACGCAACAGTCATATTCCGCGAGTATTTGCAGCTCCTTTTTTTGCAAAAACTATATCAAAAGACCCCCAGCCGGGATATTTTCTTCAAAGGCGGCACAGCCATACATCTGATCTATCAGGCGCCGCGTTTTTCCGAAGACCTTGATTTTTCGGTTGTGTTGTCCATGTCCGAGTTTAATGCATACATCACAACTGTACTAAAAAGAATGAAAGATGAGGAAGGCGTGTCGTGGAAGGAAAGAAAAAGCGTCGCGGGGAAACAATTCATCCTGGCGGCAGATAACATCCTTCCTTACAAGACGTACGTTGCGCTGGATTTTTCTTTTCGTGAAAAAGTTTTTTCAAATGATCGTTCCATCATTCAAACCGCGTATCCCGTGCTTTTCACTTCCTATGTTTACCACCTGTCACAGGAGGAAACACTTGCAGAGAAGATCCGCGCGGTGATGACACGCAGGAAAGGGCGCGACCTGTACGATTTGTGGTATTTGCTGTCCAAAGGAACGGACGTGCGCCAGGATATGCTCCGCAAAAAACTGGCGTATTATGAAATATCAGAAGTTACAAATTCAGACATCGTTGAAAGAGTCTCGTCATTTCCTAAAAAGGATTTTGTGCTGGACTTGCGTCCTTTTGTCCCGCTCAACGAACGAGATCGCCTGCCTGAATTTTTCGGAATATTGCAGGCGCAGATCAAACAGGTGTTTACAAGGATGAAGGATGAATGAAAACCCCCGTTGGTTGAGTAGCGAGCGTTCTTTGCGAGCGTATCGAAACCAACACTGACAGGTAAACATAAAATAAAAAGCATATATGACATTGGTGGTTTCGACACCGCACTGCACCAAGCGCAGTGCGGTGCAAGTGTACGCCCTTCGCTTTCGCTCAGGGCTACTCAACCACCAGATTTTATGGGGAACATTTAAATCTCGGTTATACTTTGCCCCGCAAAGTATGACCGACCATATCCGTAACTTCTGTATCATCGCCCATGTTGACCATGGCAAATCCACGCTTGCAGACCGCCTGCTTCAATTAACAGGCGCGATCTCCGAGCGCGACATGACCGAGCAGGCGCTCGACAGCATGGACCTCGAACGCGAAAAAGGCGTCACCATCAAATCCTCCGCTGTCCGCATGTTTTATACCGCGCAGGACAATCAAAGATATGAGATGAATTTGATCGACACGCCCGGCCACGTCGATTTCGGCTATGAAGTCAGCCGCGCGCTCAAAGCCTGCGAGGGCGCAATTCTGGTTGTGGATGCCACTCAGGGCATCGAAGCCCAGACCTTGGCAAATCTTTATCAGGCGCTCGAGGCCGACCTGACGCTGGTGCCTGTGATCAACAAAATTGATCTCCCCTCGGCCCGTCCCGACGAAGTGGCTGAAGATGTAGGCTCCCTGCTAGGGGTCGATCCTGATTCGGTCATCCGCATTTCGGCAAAAGAAGGCTTGAACGTGGAACAGGTGCTCGAGGCAATTATCCAGCGTGTGCCGCCTCCCAAGGATGTGGATAACCGGCCTGTCCGCGCGCTGATCTTCGACGCGCATTATGATTCATACAAAGGCGTGATCGCCTATGTGCGCATCATGGAAGGCAGGATCAAATCCACAGATGTACTGCGCATGTTGGCTACCAAACTGGATCTGCGTCCCGTTGAAATCGGCATCTTTGTGCCGGGTATGCAGCCTGTAGAAACTCTTGGCTCTGGTGAAGTAGGTTACATCGCAACTGGCTTCAAGACTGTGCACGAATGCCGTGTGGGCGATACGATCACACTCGCCTCCGCGCCTGCCCTTGAGCCTTTGCCCGGTTACCACATTCCCAAACCGATGGTCTTTGCGGGTATCTATCCCGTTGAAGCGGATGATTACACTTCCCTGCGCGAATCTCTCGATAAACTGCAGTTGAATGACGCTTCATTGACCTTCCAGCCTGAAACCTCGCAGGCTTTGGGGTTTGGTTTCCGCGCGGGCTTCCTCGGTTTGTTCCACATGGAAATTATTCAGGAACGTATCGAACGTGAATATGACCTGGATGTGCTCTTCACTGCGCCCTCCGTGGAATATGAAGTGTTGATGATCGGCGATAAAGTGATCACCGTCGATTCGCCGGCCGAATTACCCGACCCAAGCAAGATCGTTGAAGTCCGCGAACCGTGGATGAATATCGAGATCATCACGCCCACCGATTATTACGGTCCGATCATGGAACTGGTCACCAAGCGCCGCGGCATCTTCAAACAGCAAGAATATCCCGCGCCGCATCGCGTGCAATTGGATTTTGAAATCCCGCTCTCTGAAATTATTATTGACTTCTTTGATTCGTTGAAATCGCGTACCAAGGGTTATGCCTCGCTCGATTATCAATTCCTCGAATATCGCGCCGACAAATTGCAGAAACTGGAGATCCTCGTCAACGGCGAGCCGGTGGATGCGCTGGCGGCAATCGTCCATGAGAAAGATGCCTTCCACAAGGGGCAGCGCCTCATCACCAAACTAAAAGAGCTGATTCCGCGCCAGTTATTTGATGTTGCAGTTCAAGCTGCTTCAGGCGGACGAATTATCTCGCGCGCGAATGTCAAGGCCACCCGCAAAGACGTCCTCGCCAAATGTTATGGCGGCGATATCTCGCGTAAGAAGAAATTGCTCGAGAAACAAAAGAAGGGCAAAAAACGCATGAAGATGGTCGGCAGTGTCGAAATCCCACAGGACGCATTCATGGCTGTGCTTAAATTGGACGATGATTAATTTTATTAACCACGCAGGAAACGAAGGTGTATAAAGGAGTAAGCCTTTTCCCTTCGTAATCCTTTGTGATTCTTTGTGGTAGAAATAGCCATGACTCAATTCCTCAAAAACTCAAAACGCTGGCTCCCAGGCGCGCTGGTCAGCATTGCGCTGATCGCCGCCATTTTATATTTTGTTGACTTCCGTACCATGCTTGAGGCGCTGCGAAATGCGGATTATCGCCTGATTGTGGCTGCCGTGGCCTTGGCATTTGTGTGGATGTTTGTGCGTGCCAAAGTATGGATGACTCTCCTGCGTGATAGACCCTCATACAAAGATGTGTTGTTTACCACCGGCGAAGGATATCTACTCAATAACTTTCTTCCCTTCCGCCTCGGTGAGATTGGGCGCGCGTTTTTGCTCAGCCGAAAATCGGGCGGGATGAAATTCAGTGAGATCATTCCCACCATTGTCATCGAGCGAACCGTGGACTTAATTTTCTCCGCGATGATCTTCCTCTTTTCCCTGCCCTATGTGGTCAATGCGGAGAGTTCTCCCACGCTGGGATATATGATCAGCGGGGTGATGGTCTTTGGGCTGGTGACGATGTACATCCTTGCCCGCAACAACCAATGGGCGCTGGACCTGTTCCATAAACTTAGTGCACGCTTCCCGTCTCTGCAGAGGATTGGCGGCAGTTTTCTTGAGTCGTTTTTTCAGGGACTTGGCGTTCTAACCGACGGCTGGCTTTTTGTTCGCTTCCTATTTTGGATGACCCTTAACTGGGCGATTGCCTTGCTTGCCTATTATTTGATGACCCTCGCCTTTTTCCCTCAGGCGCAATTGCTGTGGGCAATCTTCGGGTTGGGCATGGCGGCTTTTGGCGGCGCGATCCCCTCTGCGCCCGGTGCGGTGGGAACTTTCGAAGGCGCAGTCGTGTTCGCGTTGACACGTTTCACCCCGGATGAATCCACTGCGCTGGTGGCGGCATTGACCATGCGCATGTATAACTACCTCAACAGCGGCGTGATCGGCGGCATCGGTTTCTTGAGCGAAGGCCAGACACTTTCGGGCGTTTACCGCCAATTGATGAATCTCAGGAACAACGGGAAGGCTGAAGAATAAAAACAGATGTTCCCACTGTATGATACCCTGCGCTCACGCAGATTCCCGATCGTCAACTGGATGTTGATCATCTTAAATGGGATGGTGTTCTACTACGAATTAAAACTGAACGAAGCAGGACTCGAACGCTTCCTCCATAGCTGGGGGCTGATCCCCTTTCAATTGGCATCCAGCCCCGCTGAAACTTGGATCACGATCTTCACCAGCATGTTCCTGCATGGCGGCTGGTTTCATATCCTGAGTAACATGTGGATTCTTGCCATCTTTGGGGATAATATCGAAGATCGATTGGGCGGCGGACGTTATCTCATCTTTTATTTACTGGGCGGCACAGCCGCCGCATTGTTGGAAGTTTATCTCTCCCCGTCGAGCAATCTGCCGATGATCGGAGCAAGCGGCGCCATCGCAGGTGTACTCGGCGCATATTTGATCCTTTTCCCCCGCGCGCGGATCGTGAGCCTGGTTCCCATAATTTTCATTTTTACACTCGTCGAAATCCCTGCTATTATCTTCCTCGGCTTCTGGTTCATCTCGCAATTATTTTCAGGCTGGCTCGCCCTGCAAGGCGCAGACATGAGCGGAATTGCATGGTGGGCGCATATCGGCGGATTTGTTTTCGGAATGCTCGCAATCCGTCTGTTTGTGCGCAGGCGATATTAAGCAATGATAAAGAGGTTAATTATCCATGGCTAAGCAATATCTTATTACCGGCGGCGCAGGATTTATCGGTTCGAATTATGTTTACCGTCTGTTGAAGCGCGGCGAAAAAGTGACGATTTACGATAACCTGTCCCGTGCGGGAGCGCCCCGCAATCTTGAATGGCTGAAACGGGAGTTTGGGGAAAAGGCTTTCGATGTGATAGTTGGGGATGTACGCGATGCCGATGGGATCGCTGAAGCAGGCAGGGGCGCGGATGTGATCGTGCATTTGGCCGGTCAAGTCGCAGTGACCACGTCGGTCATTGATCCCAGGGATGATTTTGAATCCAATGCGCGGGGCACATTCAATGTGATGGAGGCTGCGCGGCTTTCGGGAAGAAATCCAATTGTGATCTATGCCTCCACGAATAAGGTGTACGGCGGCATGGACGATGTGGAACTGACCGAGGAATCGACGCGCTGGCGTTATAAGGATTTGATCCATGGCTGTCCCGAGACCCAGCCCCTGGATTTTCATTCCCCGTATGGTTGTTCGAAAGGCGCGGGCGATCAATACGTGCGTGATTACGCGCGCATCTATGACCTGCCGACCGTTGTATTTCGTCAATCCTGCATTTATGGTCCCCGTCAATTCGGGATTGAAGACCAGGGCTGGGTGGCGTGGTTTATCATTGCCGCAGTCACGGGGCGCCCCATTACGATCTATGGCGACGGCAAACAAGTGCGCGATATTTTGCACGTCGATGATTTGGTGAATGCCTATGACTTGGCGATCGAGAAAAACGAGATTGCGCGCGGGAAGGTTTACAACCTGGGCGGCGGACCTGAGAATGTCATGTCCGTCTGGGCGGAGTTTGGCCCGAAACTTGAAAAGTTGATCGGATCTGCGATCCAAGTGGCCCGCAGCGATTGGCGCCCCGGCGACCAGCGTGTGTTTTATGCCGATATTACGAAGGCTGAAAAAGGATTGGGGTGGAAGCCAAAGATCGGCGTGGAAACAGGCGTGCAGATGTTATTCGAATGGGTGAAGGAAAACAAGAGTTTGTTTTAACTTTCGCTGGAGAAATCATGCAGGAATATTTTTTTACATTAGCCGAGAAATTTATGGCGTCCCTTCCCAATATGATCTTTGCGCTTTTAATTCTGGCGGCAAGTTACTTTGTTGCCAACCTGTCAAGCCGTCTTTTGAAAAGCGTGCTGGTTCGACAAAACGCCGAGCCGGGCGTATCCCACCTCCTTTCTCGAATTTTGAAGTGGGTCATTATCGCCTTTGGGGCGATCACCGCTTTGCAGAGATTCTTCAATGTCACTGCTTTTCTGACAGGGTTGGGGATTATCGGCTTTACGGTCGGTTTTGCGCTTCAGAATATCATGCAAAATTTTGTCTCCGGGATCATCCTGCTTATCCAACGGCCATTCAGGATGGCGGATAGTGTCAGTATTGCGGGATATGACGGAACGGTTTTGAAGATCGGCTTGCGCACCACCGAAATGAAAACCTTCGATGGCCGCATCGTATTCCTGCCAAACGCGGATGTGCTTTCCCAACCGATTATTAACTATACCCGCGCAGACCGTCGCCGGGTGGAACTTCCGATTGGCGTATCCTATGATGCCAACCCTGAAACTGTCCGCAATATTATTCTGGATGAAATAAAAAATATCCCCGGCTACATTGACACGCCTGATCCGCTGGTTCTGTTCCATACTTTTGGAGATTCTTCCATTGACCTGAATGTGTTATTTTGGGTGGATACCACGATCAATTCCCATATCGCTGCCAAGGATATGGCTTTGACGAGCATCAAACAGGCATTTGAGAAGAGGAACATCGAGATCCCATATCCCACCCGCACCGTTCGAATGCATGAGAATAAGTAAGACATGCGCGGATGAAGATGAAAATACTGACCGTACTTACTTATTACCGTCCGCACACCAGCGGACTGACCATCTATGCCGAACGCCTCGCACGGGCCTTCGTCCAGCGTGGACATCAGGTGACTGTGATGACCACGCAATACGATCCATCCCTTCCAGCGGAAGAGACCATGGAGGGCGTAAGAGTGATTCGCGTACCGGTTGCGGCGCGTGTCAGCAAAGGTGTGCTGGCGCCAACTTTCGGTCTCGTGGCTACAAAACTTGTCTGGCAGCATGATGTCGTGCAGCTTCACCTGCCGCAGTTCGATGCGCCCGGCGTTGCCTTGCGCGCGCGGCTTTTTGGCAAGCCTGCCGTCCTCACCTATCATTGCGATCTGCTCCTGCCGCCGGGTGCATTCAACAGCTTTGTCAATCTGGTTGTCAAATTTCAAAACAACATGGCGGGACTATTGGCGAGCCATATCGTGACCTATACACAGGACTATGCCGATCATTCGCCCTACCTCTCACGCTGCGCCTCAAAACTGACCCCGATCCTGCCTCCTGTCGAATTACCTGTTCCTGCGCCTGAAGCCGTTTCCGCCTTTGCACACGAACATCATATCCATGAACGCAGACCTGTCATTGGTATGGCGGCGCGCCTCGCATCCGAAAAAGGCGTGGAAGTTTTACTTGATGCGCTTCCCATGATTCTGCAAAAATATCCAAAGGTGCAGGTGTTATTTGCCGGCACATATCAAAATGTGATGGGCGAACAAGCCTATTCAGACAAACTCATGCCGCGCATCCGCGACTATGAAATTCAGGGACATTGGACATTTCTTGGCAATCTCGATCCCATTCAAATGGCGGCGTTCTACCCAAACCTGGATGTGTTGACCGTGCCGTCCCTCAACTCCACCGAGGCCTTTGGACTTGTGCAGATCGAAGCGATGATGAATGGCGTGCCGTGTGTGCCATCTGCTTTGCCGGGTGTGCGGCAGCCCGTCAGGATGCATGGGATGGGCAGAATCTCTCAAATAGGAGATCCTGCTTCTTTGGCAGAATCAATCTTAGGCGTATTGGATGATCCGCAACGCTTTGCGTATCGCGGGAATATTGAAGCTATCAAGAAATCATACGACCCGGATTCAATCGCGCAGGAATATGAGAAATTATTCGAGAGGTTGAGGAAAAATGTTAGGGAATTACCGTAAACCCCTGCTCGCGGAAATGCTCGTCGAATGTGAAGACTTGTTCGATGCCCAGTTGGCGCATGGTCTCAAAACTGCCGCAATCCACAAGCGAGAGTTGACGGCGGTTGGCAGTGAGAAGCCTTCCGACAATGGTTTTATGTCGGTCTTCGTCAATCCAGGAAATTTCAAGGAGTGGAACAAGATTGGATTCAAAACGGCGAACCACATCCATTCCAAGCCGATTCTGGATGAGCGCGAATGTTTCCACGATAACGTAATTATTGGTGATAAGCCCGCTGCCCTGCATAATAAAACCATTCCACAGATCCCAAGCCTGATCGTGGTCTTGTTCGGCGGTATTTGCCAGGCAAAAGAGCGCGGAGGTATCTACGAAGATTTTTTCCATGAACCGTAAATCTCGGCAAGGTACTCGTCGTGATTGACTGACACATCTGTCTTTCCTTCCATGTCGCGGAATTTCTCTTTGTTATTCTTGATGTATTGAAGAAACTCCAATGCACGGTGACGTTTTTCCTCCCGCTCGGCATCCAGTGTGGAAGTGTTTACATACAGTATTACACTCTCGCGCACCAGTTGCGCCATGGATGTCTTCCGCGCCTTCGCCAGTTTTTTCAAGGCTTTGACCTGTTCTTCCGTCAATTGAACCATTGTACGAACCATAGGAACCTCTGCTATCACTTGTTTGAAAACTGCTATCATTATACCATGCCTCAAAAAGACTTTCTCTTTCTCCAGATCAGTTCCCTGCCCTACTTCCGCGCTTTTTTGCGTGCGATTGAATCCTCCTATTATCAGGATCTGCCCATGCCCGTGCCGGTCTATGACGTGGGCTGCGGCGACGGTCACTTCGCCTCGCTGACCTTCGACACCCAATTGGACGTCGGTCTTGACCCCTGGCATGCTCCCATTCACGAAGCAAAAAAATTTGGTGCGTACAAGTCCCTGGTGGAAGCCGACGGCGCCTGCACACCCTTTCCCTCGAATCACTTCGCCAGTGGATTCAGTAACTCTGTTTTGGAGCACATCCCGCATATTGACGAGGTCTTGAAGGAAACTGCGCGCGTGCTTAAGCCTGATGCGCCCTTCTATTTTTGTGTGCCGAATACCCGCTACTTAAGTGAACTGTCCATTTCAAAAGTACTGGGCGGGAGATATACCGAATGGTTTCGCAAGATATCCCGCGTGCATCATGCAGATGAACCTGATGTGTGGGAAAGCCGTCTTGAACGCGCGGGTTTTAGGCTGGAACGCTGGTGGCATTACTTTTCGCCCGCCTCCATGCGCGTGTTAGAATGGGGACACTATTTTGGCCTCCCGTCAGTTCTGGCGCGTGTGTTGACAGGCAAATGGATTGTCTCACGCACAAAATGGAACCTGGCTCTCACGGAAAAATTCATAAAGAAGTATTCTTCCCCAGAACCAGTCGAGAATGGGACTTTCACTTTTTATATAGCCCGTAAAAGGTAGTAACGACTTAAGTCGTTACTACAATTTATTATGTCTTTCGACGAAAAATACTTCTCCACACACACATATGCCAATATTACCTTTGCCAAGTACAGCATGTATTGGTGGTCAAACCGATTCTTTGCCATGCTGGCCAGGCGCTACGGGCGGCGCGGCGCGCGCCTGCTGGAGGTGGGATCAGGCATGGGGCATTTGGTGGGGCAGTTGTCAGATACGTTTGAAGCGTATGGCATGGATTTGAATCACTGGGCGGTGAATAAATCCAAAGGGGCAGCGGAGCGATCATCCTTGCAAACCGGATCGGCGCAGGACCTTCCGTATGAAGACGGCGCCTTCAATGTGGTTATCATCAAGCACATCGTTGAGCATTTGCCCGATCCCGAAAAAGCGATTCTGGAAATTGGACGTGTGACTGACAAAGATGGCATCCTGATCCTTGCCACGCCGAATCTTGGCTCACTGCTCAAGCCGTGGAAGGGCGACAAGTGGATCGGCTATCAAGACCCGACGCATATTTCATTGAAAGAACCAGGTGAATGGCTGGCGTTGATCCGGGCTGCGGGCTTTGAATTCGTCCGTGTTTTCGCGGACGGTTTTTGGGATGTGCCCTATATCCGTTTCATGCCGAGGTCGTTGCAGAAATTATTTTTCGGCTCACTCGGCGGATTGCAAGCCGTTACCGGTTTTGTCTTTTTACCGATGACATGGGGGGAAAGTATTATTGTGATCGCAAGGAAGAAATAGTTTAGAATATCCATTACGGATTACGTGGCATGGGTGCGTAATCCGTAATTTGTGATGCATAAAGCAGCGGGCTTACCTTAATGACCAACCCTCAAATCCCCTCCGAACAGGAACCGACAGTCCTGGATCTCTACAAATCCATTACAAAGGACTGGCCTTCGTTCTTTAATTTCATCCGCTCCTTGTGGGATGCCAGCAGGCGCGAGGCGATCAATCATGCTCTGGCGCAGGAAGCTGCCCGGCCCCTGGAAGAAGAAATCATGGAGCCGTTGCGCGCGAACCATTTTCCCTGGCGTGCGTCCCTGGCTTTGGTTTTCGCGCTGGTCGCGCAGGCCTCCATTGAACCTCCGAATCGACAAACCGCATTCGCGGCGGCTTTTTATCTCTTGGTGGCCGGCGCGGCGCTATGGGCATATTTCACAGATGAATGGCACCTGCCCGCTCTGCCCCCCGTTAGACAGACTCCCGATAATCTTTCCACCCGTCTTGTTCCTCTGATCATCTCAGTCATCCTGGCGTTGATGGCTTTCGCGGATTTTGGTGATGGTTTGTTTTCGCTCACCAATACCAGCCTGTGGGTTTTGTCCATCGGTCTTTTGGTTTATGGGTTATGGTTGAAAATACCGAAATTCAAATCGGATGTGGATGCTGCCACGCGGCGCAGAAAATTTATTTGGAATATGATTTTGCTGGCAGTATTCGGGTTGTCCATTTTTTACCGTCTCTATAAAATCGAGGTCCTGCCTGTTGAGCCGTTCAGCGACCATGCAGAAAAAATATTGGATGTCTACGATATCACACAGGGCAGGACATCCATCTTTTTTGAACGCAACACGGGCCGCGAAGCCTTTCAAATGTATTGGACCCTGCTGATTGCCAGGGTTTTTGGCACGGGTCTTTCCTTTCTCAGTCTGAAACTCGGCACGGCTTTGCTTGGCATTCTTACGCTTCCATATATTTATTTGCTTGGAAAAGAATTTGGTAATGAACGCGCGGGGCTCTTTGCCCTCTTCCTTTTTGGGATCGCGTATTGGCCGAATGTCATCTCGCGTATCGGACTACGCTTTCCGCTTTATCCGCTCTTCGCCGCGCCGACGCTTCTTTACCTGGTCCGAGGCCTGCGGACCCGCAACCGCAACGATTTCCTGCTCTCAGGCATTTTCCTCGGTATCGGTTTGCATGGATACAGCCCGTTCCGGATTGTGCCGGTCCTTGTGCTGGTTGCAATCGTTATTTTCATACTGCACACCCGCTCAAGAGAGACGCGCCAGCAGGCTGTCTGGTGGTTTGTGCTGATTGTGGTGGTTTCGCTGTTTGTGTTTCTACCATTGTTCCGCTATTGGCTTGGACATCCTGAAATATTTGGCTACCGCGCCCTCTCGCGTTTGAGCGGCGTGGAGACTGAATTACCGGGATTTGCCTGGCAGATTTTCTTTTCCAATTTATATAAGGGCTTGTTGATGTTCAATTGGGACGACGGCGAGATCTGGGTCAATTCCATGCCGCACCGCCCCGCCTTGGATATGGTGACGGGCGCGTTGTTCGTGCTGGGAGTCGTTTTATTGATCGCGCGTTACCTCCGCCAGCGCGATTGGCGCGACTTGTTCCTGCTGGTATCCATTCCCATATTGATCATGCCGTCTGTGCTTTCCCTGGCCTTCCCCGGCGAAAACCCGGCCTTGAATCGGGCCGGAGGCGGCGCGGTGGCGGCCATCCTCGTCAGCGCTCTGGCGCTTGAAGGATTGGTAGCAGGTTTTGGCGCGGAGAAGAAGCGGGCTTTCATAGCCTATGCTTTAACAGGATTGCTGTTTGCCGCATCCGCTTACAATAATTATGATATCGTCTTCAATAAGTTTGATGCGAATTTTAGATTGGGCGCATGGAATACATCCGAGATGGGGCAGGTGATCAGCCAGTTCCGCGATAAATACGGGCAGACAGATACGATCTGGATCGTGCCCTTCCCGCATTGGGTGGATACGCGTTTGCCCGGTGTGTGGGCGGGCATCCCGAACCGCGATTTTGCATTGTGGCCGGATCACTTTGCCGAGATTTTGAATGTGCCTGCGCCGAAGATGTTCATCTTTTGGAGTGCTGATATTGAAACTGGGAAGGCTCTTAAAGAACTCTACCCGAATGGCATGTTGAGCCGCTATACTTCAGCGATGCCCGGGAAAGATTTTATGGTCTTTATGGTTGAGAGATAACCCTCACCTTGGCCCTCTCCTGAAGGGAGAGGGGACTCCCTTCCCCATTGGGGGAAGGGTTGGGAATGAGGGAGCGAGGAAGCGATTGAACGAAAAACGCTCATGGCTGTATGATCTTCTTTTTATCCTAGTCCTGCTGATGGCGGGATATTTGCGTTTGGCGGGCTTCAATTGGGGCGAAGGATCTCACCAGCACCCCGATGAGTTATTTTTGACAGGCGTCGTAAATAATTTACGCGCACAAGCTTGCGATGATCCGCTCAACCCAGTGGATATTTGCCCGGATGGACACAAACATTGGTTGAGCCTTGGCGAATATTTTGATACTGCCGCCTCCACGCTCAACCCGTATAACCGCGGGAATGCATTCTTTGTATATGGCGACCTGCCAATGACCTTGATCCGCTATGGCATGGAAATAACAGGCAACGAGGATTTTGGCAATTCAAAATTCTTTGCGCGGCAGTTATCGGCGCTGGCGGACTTATTCACCATATTTTTGCTTTATTTGATTGTTTCAGGTTTGTATGGACGCAAGGTTGGCCTGTTTGCTGCTGCGTTCTCGTCGCTGACTGTGATGCAGATACAGCAATCTCATTTTTTTACAACAGACCTCTTTGCCAACCTGTTCATGTTTTTGGCATTGGCGTTTGCGGTGAAGATCGTGGGATATCGAGAATCGAGAATTGGGAATTGGGAATCAGACGACTCCCGACTCTCGACTCCCGATTCCCGCAATACGCATTCCATATTCCGCATCATTCGCAACCCCCTTTTCCTGCTCAGCATCGGTTTTGGATTTGCGCTGGGGTTGGCGATGGCATCCAAGATCAATGCAGCGGCGCTGGCGATTGCTCTGCCGGGCGCCTTTGCGGTTTTGTATCTCTCCCGTAAAGAACAGATCAGTGACAAAGTTTCGAAGTTCATTGTGATTTGTTTGATCGCGGGCGGTGTTGCAACCGTGATCTCTTTTCGCATCTTCCAGCCGTATGCCTTTGATGGTTTGGGACTTAATCCGCAATGGGTTTCCAACATCAACGAACTGCGTGCGCAATCTTCCGGTGAAGCCGACCTGCCCTGGAATTTGCAATGGGCGCGGCGCACGCATTTATATTCATTTACGAACTTAACGGTTTGGGGGCTTGGGCTTCCGCTTGGCATTCTGGCCTGGGCGGGCTTCCTGCTGATGGGCTGGCGCATCGTCAAGGGCGAGCATAAGCATTTATTGTTGTGGAGCTGGACGGCGTTTTATTTTCTGTGGCAGTCGCTTCAATTCAACCCCACCATGCGCTATCAATTACCGGTCTATCCGCTGTTGTGTATGATGGCGGCCTGGTTCATTTTTGAGCTGCCGAAGAGCTTGAATTCGCGCAAATCCCATTCCTTAATACGTAATGTATCTGTCTTCATCGGCATGATTGTTCTTATCCTTACCGCCATTTGGGCCTTTGCCTTCCAAAGCATTTATCTGCGCCATGAAACCCGCATGGCGGCTTCGCGCTGGATCTATCAAAATGCGCCGGGGCCTGTCAACCTGCAAATTGAAACGGCGAATGAGGGCGTCTATCACCAGCCTCTGCCCATACCAGTTGATCTGGTCATCTCAACAGATGCGCCTTATAACCTGACATTTTCCCCCAACCGCGATGGCCAGATTTCTGAGGTGCTGCTCGGGCACGCACAGGACCCCGTCTCCGCCGCCATTGTGCTGACTCTCACCTCCGCCTCCGAACCGGAGCTTGTGCTTGCGCGCGCCTCCGAACTGCTTGATTCCACACAAATGAGTGATCCGCGCGGCCCTTCAGTCTCCTTGACCTTTGACCGCGTTGTACCAGTCATCAAAGGCCAGTTATACATTTTGAAGATAGAAACATTGGGAGGTGGACTTGTCTTAAGCGGCTCCAACCTCGCCAATGAAACGGATTATGACTGGAGTTTGCCCTTCCGCCTTGACAACTATGATGCGTTCGGCGGCATCTATCGCGGCGACCTGATTTTGCAAGTCTACTGGGCTGATGATGCGAATAAACTGGCTCGCTTTGTGGATACTCTTTCACAGGCCGACTACATCATCATCCCCACCAATCACCAATATGGACAGATCACACGCCTGCCTGAAAGATATCCGCTCACAACTTTGTATTACCGTGAATTGCTCGGCTGCCCTGCAAATCAGAACATCATCGATTGTTATCGCGTGGCGAGGCCCGGACAATACAAGGGCAATCTTGGCTTTGAATTGGTGCAGGTATTTGAGTCTTATCCAACATTGGGTTCGTTGGTCATCAACGACCAGGCTGCGGAGGAGGCTTTCACTTTCTACGATCATCCAAAAGTATTGATCTTCAAAAAAACGGATGAATTTAGTTCAGCAAAAGTTCAAGGCATCCTCAGCACGGTGGATTTGACGAATGTGGTCAGCTTCACGCCCAAGCAGGCCAATGGTTACAAAGATTTGATGCTGCCCGATACGCGGCTTGTCCAGCAGCGTGCAGGCGGCACATGGTCTGGGTTGTTTGATTACGAGTGGATTCAAAATAAATACCCCATTGTCGGCGTGCTGCTCTGGTATTTATTCATTTTTGTTTTGGGACTCTTTGCTTATCCGATTGCACGCTTTGCATTACCCGGATTGAAACAGTACGCCTATCCATTGGGCAGAATTGTCGGGCTGGTTCTGCTGGCGTGGCTGGCGTGGATGGGCGGTTCGGTGGGCGTGCCGTACACGCGAGTCTCCATCAGCGTGGCGTTTGCCTTGGTTGTCATAGCAGGCGTCAGTTTGTGGGCGAAGCGCAGAAACCAATTCAAAGATGAATGGAATGCCAGCCGCAGATTCTTCGTCATGGTGGAGATTCTCTTCCTCGTCTTCTTCCTGATCGATCTGTTGATCCGCCTCGGCAATTCGGATATGTGGCACCCAGCCAAGGGCGGCGAGCGGCCGATGGATTTTTCATACTTCAATGCGGTTTTGAAGAGTGAGAGTTTTCCGCCATATGACCCCTGGTATGCGGGCGGATATATTAATTATTACTATTACGGCTTTGTGCTGGCAGGTACGCCGGTAAAGCTGCTTGGCATCGTGCCTTCGATTGCATATAATTTTATTTTACCGACCTGGTTTGCGTTGATCGCTGTGGGCACGTTTGCGATTGGTTGGAATTTATTGAACCAGGATAAGGACGAGCCTTCAACCTTCAGCCCTTATACTGCCCCCTTGATCTCCGGTCTCGCCGCTTCTTTAATGACCGTTTTGATGGGTAACCTGGGGACGATCCGTTTGCTCTTCAACAGTTTCCAACGTATCGCCGCGCCAGGCGGACTTGTGCCGGTGGACACCATCTTTTTCCAGAAATGGATTTGGGCGCTTCAGGGACTGTTCATGTCGTTTGGTGGAGCCATGCTTCCGATTGGCCGCGGGGACTGGTATTGGTTTCCAAGCCGAGTCATCCCCGCGCCAAACGATGTGGAGCCGATCACGGAATTTCCGCTGTTCACTTTCCTGTACAGCGACATGCACGCGCATATGCTGGTGATGCCCATTACCCTGTTCATCATTGCCTGGTCGGTGTCCTTTATCAAATCGCGCGCGCAATTGACCCGCTCCGAATGGCTGGCTGTGTTTGGGATTGGCGCGTTGATGGTGGGCGCTCTCAAGCCGACGAACACTTGGGATCTGTACACATACTTCCCGCTCGCCGCGCTTGCGGTAGCGTATACCTTGTATCGAAATCCCCTCATCCTCAACCCTTCCCCCGAAGGGGGAAGGGAGTCATCCTCCCTTCGGGAGAGGCTAGGTGAGGGCTGGCTGGGACGTGCCCTCGCCGCCGTGGGCGCAGTTGTTATTTTGTACATTCTCGGTTCTCTTTTGTATTCGCCATTCACATATTGGTATGGTCAAAGCTACGGCGCGGTTGATCCGTGGAAAGGCGCGCATACGCCAATCTCTTCATACCTCACGCAATGGGCTTTGTTCCTATTTATTATTGTGGCATGGATGACGTGGGAGACGCGCGAGTGGATGGCGTCCACGCCTGTTTCGCATTTGGGCAAACTGCGTAGGTATGTGCTGTTGGTTGAAATTTCGCTGGCCGTGTTCATTGCCTTGCTGGTCTTCTTCGCGGTGGAGGGCGTCCGCGTTGGCTGGCTGGCATTGCCTCTGGCCGCCTGGGCGGGAATTCTCATCCTGCGCCCGGATATGCCCGATGTCAAACGCGGCGTGTTGTTGATGATCGGCACGGCCTTGACGCTGACGCTTGCAGTCGAAGTGGTTGTGCTCGTGGGCGACATTGGCCGCATGAACACAGTCTTCAAGTTGTATTTGCAGGCCTGGATGCTGCTGGCTGTCAGCGCCGCTGCCTCCCTTGGCTGGTTGTTGAATGTCTTTCGATTCTGGCGGTTGCGCTGGCGCACTATTTTCCAGTCGGGTGTGTACATTTTATTGACGGGCGCGTTCATGTTCACTCTCACCGCCACCAGCGACAAGATCAGCGATCGTATGACTCCGCTTGCCCCGCATACCTTGGACGGCATGACCTTTATGAATTACTCCCAGCATTGGGATGGCGGCTTGATGGATTTAAGTGAGGATTACCGCGCCATCCGCTGGATGCAGGATAATATAAAGGGTTCACCCGTGATCGTAGAAGCCAATTGCTCGGAATATCGCTGGTGCACGCGCTATACTATTTATACAGGTCTGCCCGGTGTGGTCGGTTGGAACTGGCATCAACGCCAGCAGCGCGGCATTTTTGCCCCCAATATCCAGTTGCGCGTCGATGATGTCGGCATCTTCTATTCCACGCCCGATCTGCAGCAAGCATTGAATTTCCTGAAAAAATATGAGGTGAAATATATTGTCGTTGGCCAGCTTGAGCGCAATATCTACCCGCCTGCTGAACCAACGATGGACGGCCTGGCAAAATTCGAACAGTACAACGGAAAATATTGGAACGCGGTCTATCGCGATGCAAATACAACAATTTATGAGGTGCTGCCATGATCCTGCACATTACATCCCATGCCGAATGGAACGAAGCTCAAACACGCGGCGAATACTCCGCGCCAAGTTTGAATACCGAAGGTTTTATCCACTGCTCCTCTGAAAGGCAGGTCTTGCATGTTGCCAATGCTTTTTATCGCGGGAGAAATGATCTGGTGTTGCTTGTGATCGACGAAGCAAAACTCAAGCCCGGGCTTAAGTGGGAGGCGCCTGCTGGAGCTCCTGCCCCGGGTGTTTCCGAATCCGATTTATTTCCACACATCTATGGCCCCATCAACCTGACGGCAGTCGCCTCCGTGCTGGACTTTGAGCCTGACTCTGCCGGCATCTGGCATTCCCTGCCCTTATGAGTTTTCCCGTCTTGTCTGAGATATTGATCCGTCCCGCCCAGCCAGGCGATGCGGCATTTGTTGCAGAGATGGTTTATCTTTCCATGGGCAAACTGGCAGATTATCTTTTTGAAGATGCACGAGGGCCTGTTATTACGCTCATTCATAACCTTGTCACTCGCAATGCCGGCAGGTTTGGATCGGGGATTGCTTTTGTAGCGGAAGCGGATGGCAGGTCTTTGGGCGTTATGGTCTCTTTTGAAGGTGCGCGCCTGGTTGCGCTCAACCTGGCTGTGATTCCGCATCTCTTCCCGGTGACGGGAACCGTCTCAGCGCTGCGTTTCCTCTGGCGCGGATTCGGGCTGCCCGGCGGCAGGGAGGCTGAGAAGGACGAGTATTATGTCAGCAATGTTGGCGTACCTTCCTCCGCGCAGGGACAGGGTATTGGCTCGCGCTTGCTGGCTTATGCCGAGCAGACAGGGCAGTCAGCAGGATTGAAGAAGTGCGCCTTGGTGGTTGGTCTGTATAATAGGAATGCGCTGCGTTTATACCAACGCCTTGGATATCGGATTGTTGAAACAGTTCAGCATCCAAGTGGATTTCTTGGTTATCACCGAATGGTGAAAGATATTTAACAACCATGACCGCTTTTTTCTCCTGGTACATCATTGCAAGTTTACTTGGCTGGCTGACATTTCCGCTGGTATATACTCTTTTCCCGGCTTTGACAGATCGCGGCTATACCCTCGCGCGCGCGGCCGGTTTGTTGATCTGGGGATATATCTTCTGGCTGCTTGCATCGCTGGGCGTCGCACAAAATGACACGGGTGGAATTTTGTTGGCCCTTACTCTTCTTGTTGGATTAAGTGTGTGGTCAATCGTAAATCGCCAATCGTCAATCATAGATTTCCTGAAATCCAATCTCTCCCTTATTATCACAACCGAGATATTATTTTTCGCCGCCTTTGCATTTCTTGCCTTCGTCCGCTCCGCCAATCCCGAATTGACCAGTACCGAAAAGCCGATGGAACTGGCTTTCATCAACGGCATTTTGCGCTCCCCAACCTTTCCTCCACAGGACCCCTGGCTTTCCGGTTACGCCATATCCTATTATTACTTCGGCTATGTGATGACCGCCATGCTGGCGCGCATCTCCGGCGTCAATGGCAGCACTGCGCACAACCTGATGACTTCGCTCATCTTTGCCCTCGGTGCGATCGGTTCGTATGGGATTTTGTATAACTTGCTTTCCAAAGACCGTGAAGTGCAGGCCGTAGACGGGGAAACCGTCGCCCATCCACCATCAATGGCCAACGGGTCTGCCCTCCTCGCCCCCCTCTTCCTGCTGCTCGTCTCCAACTTTGAAGCCCTGCTGGAAGTCCTGCATCGACGTGGACTGTTTTGGACGAAGAACCCTGTCACTGGGGAATTTGCCAGCGCGTTTTGGAAATGGCTGGATATGAAGGAATTATCCCAGCCGCCGCTGGAACCGTTTACCTGGATTCCCGACCGATACCTGTGGTGGTGGCGCGCCTCCCGTGTGATTCAGGATTACGACATGACGGGCGGCTTCCGCGAAGTGATCGATGAATTTCCCTTCTTCTCCTTCCTGCTCGGCGACTTGCACCCGCATGTGCTGGCGATCCCCTTTGGTTTGCTTGCGATTTCCGCGGCATTGAATCTCTTCCTCGGCGGCTGGCGCGGCGAGATCAATATATTCGGTGGGCGTTTGCATGTCAGTTATTCAGGCTTTTTATTCTCCGCCCTCGTCATTGGCGGACTCGCCTTCCTCAACACCTGGGACATCCTTGTTGCGGCAGCTTTAATAGTTACTTCCTATGTCTTCTGGCGTGCGAGTGAGGACGGTTGGAGTTGGAACCGACTCGAAGATCTATTTCTGCTGGGCTTGCCGCTTGGTATTCTTTCTGTATTTTTATATTTCCCCTTTTATCTTGGTTTTTCATCACAGGCCGGCGGTGTTTTACCGAACTTGATGTATCCCACGCGCGGAGTCCATTTGTGGGTAATGTGGGGCACTCTGCTCATCCCCATCTTCGCTTATCTTCTTTATTTATGGCGCGGCGGGAAGATCCAATCCAATTGGAAACTCGGTTTTTCACTCGGGCTTGGTCTTTCCTTCTTTTTTTTACTCCTCACTTTTGCCATCGGCTGGATCGGCTCCTTTGTCGAAAAGGATTATGTGATGGCCTTCCTCGCCTCGCAAGGCATGACCGCCTCGCAATATATTGGCGAAACTTCTTTGCGCAGATTAACCTACATTGGAAGCCTGATCACTCTGCTCGCAGTTCTGATTCCATCTCTTTCATTTCTTTTCGCAGCCACTCGTCAACCTGAAATAGAAGATCGAAATCCAAAAATACTCTTGGGACACAATGCTGCAAATCAATTTGTCCTCATCCTCGTGGTCCTTGGCACCCTCCTCGTCCTCGCCCCTGAGTTTGTCTACCTGCGCGATCAATTTGGTTATCGTATTAACACGGTCTTTAAGTTCTACTACCAGGCATGGATATTATTGAGTCTTGCCGCGGCGTTTGGCGTGGGCATCCTGCTGCAAAATTTGCGTGGATTCGCGAACATTATTTTCCGTGTATTGATTGGTTTTGTGATTTTTGCAGGCTTGTTATATCCAACCCTTGGCTTGTTGACAAAAACCAATAACTTCAAACCCGTGTTCGGCTACACCCTCGATGATTTCGAGCGTGTCAAACGCGAGAATCCAGATGAAGCCGCCGCAATTGAGTTCCTACATACCGTGCCGAATGGTGTCATTGTTGAAGCACAAATCATCACTGGAAGTTACACCAACTATGGTCGAATTTCTACATATACTGGTTTGCCTGCTGTATTGGGCTGGCCCGGCCATGAGAGTCAATGGCGTGGCAGTTCTACGCCGCAAGGCTCCCGTATTGAAGACATCAAAAAACTCTACACCACCGCCCGCTGGGAGGAAGCCCAACTCATCATTAAGCAATACAATATTCGCTACATCTACATCGGAACGCTTGAGCGCGTGTCCATGCCGGTCAATGAAGAGAAGTTCCAGTTATATCTCAAGCCTGTTTTTCAACAGGGCGGTACTGTTATTTACGAAGTACCGTAACTCTTTGATACAATTGCGCTCATGACCTACCGACATTTCAAATACGAAGGCTGGCTCTACGCATTCGCCTTCCTGCTTGCCCTTGCACTGCGCCTCACCCAACTCGGCGCCATGCCCCTCAACGATGCCGAAGCCGCACCCGCCCTGCAGGCTTTGCACATTGCACAAGGCGCCAGGCCTGTGCTCAGCCCCCATCCCTTTTATATTTTATCCACCTCGGTTCTTTTCTTCCTCTACGGCGGCGGGACAAATTTCTTCGCCCGCCTGATTCCCGCCTTGATCGGGAGTCTGCTCGTTTTTGCGCCCCTGCTCTTTGACAACCGCCTCAAACCCCGCCCGAGCCTGCTACTCGCCTTCTTCATTGCCCTGGACCCCGGCCTGACAGCGCTATCAAGACAAGCCGCCAGTCCGATCTTTGCTCTTACCTTTTTGCTTTTTGCCTGGGCATACATCCATAAAAATAAACCCGGCCTGGCAGGCTTCTTCGCCGCCCTTGCTCTCCTTAGCGGGCCTTCCATCTGGCCTGGTTTACTTGGGCTTGGCATCACCTGGGCCATCTTTCAGGGATTTAATTTCCGCCGCCCATTGCAGCCGTCAACTGCCGATTCTCAACCTTCTGCACTTTCATCCTCCATCTTTAATTCTTCAATTCTTTTTCCCTTCCTCGTCACCTTCATCACCTTCGGCACACTCTTTTTCATCGTCCCGAATGGGTTGAGCGCCGCGCTTGCCTCCATTCCCGCATATTTCAACGCCTGGCTTACCTCTTCGGATGTTTCCGCAGGCAGGTTGTTCCTTACGCTGCTTGTTTACCAACCGCTTGCTTTATTGCTTGCAATCATTGCCATCGTTCGCGGCTGGACGAATGGCAGCGCCCGAATTATCCCCTTAAGTATTTGGCTGTTCGTCTCGTTATTACTGGTGGTATTCCTGCCATTCCGTCAGATCAGCGACCTCGTGTGGGTTCTCATTCCGCTTTACACACTTGCCGCATTGGAATTGGCGCGCGGCTTTAACATCTTTCCCGATGAGCGCAGAGAAGTGATTGGCGTTGTACTTCTTACTGCTCTTATCTGGCTCTTTGCCTGGCTGGATTTTACAGGCCTGGTTTGGCTTCCTGTGAATTCCCGTGAATATGTGATGCGCTTCTGGTTGTTGATCAGCGCCTTGATCCTGCTTGTGCTGAGCCTTCTGCTGGTGGCAGCGGGCTGGTCCATACGTACGGCAAGACTCGGCGGTGTGTGGGGATTGACGCTCGTGCTGGGTGTACTTGGTTTGGGCGGCACGCTCGGCTCGGCAGGCTTGCGCGGACTGGCTCATCCAGAGTTTTGGTGGCCTTCGTCGACGCCCATGCAGGCAGACCTGCTGCAAGCTACGGTTCGTGAAATTTCAGAATTTGGTGTGGGAAATGAATTTTCCGCGCCTGTTGTGATTATGGGCATAAATTCCCCTGCGCTTGAATGGGCGCTGCGGGAACATTCCGTAAGCGTTGCTGAATCTCTGGATATTTCCAGCGCCCCGTATTTTATCGTCACACCCCCTCAAACCGACCCTGTCCTCGTCTCCGCCTATCGCGGGCAGGATTTCACCTGGCGGCAAAATCCACTATGGAGCGCCACACTTCCCAATGAGTGGATCCGCTGGATTACTTTGCGCGAAATGCCGCAGACAGGTGAAACCATTATCCTGTGGGCGCGTGATGATCTCTTCCTCGATAAATAAAAATGACAAAAACATCATATCCCTCCATCATCGCCCTCGACGGTCCAGCCGCATCGGGCAAGTCCACACTCGGAAAAAAACTGGCTGACTCGCTCGATTACCTTTTTTTTGATACAGGCGTCATGTACCGCGCCGTCACATGGATCGCATTGCAGCATGATATGAACCTGCACGATGAAGCCGGGATTACTGAACTGGCGCGGAAAGCGCAAATAGATATTCGCCCGCCTTCAAAAGACGATGGCCGCGCTTATGACATTGTCATCGGCGAAAAAGACGTGACCTGGGATATGCGCGGCGTCGATGTGGATGCGAATGTCTCGGTTGTCTCTGCGTATGCGGGTGTGCGTCAGGCGTTGTCCGAGCAGCAGCGCCGCATTGGGATGCGCGGCAAGGTGGTCATGGTCGGCAGGGATATAGGCACTGTCGTTTTACCGGAAGCGGACCTAAAGGTCTATTTGGATGCGAGCGCTGAAGAGCGTGCCAGGCGCAGGTATGATGAGATTATTGCGCGCGGCGACAAGGCCGATTACGACGAGATCCTGAAAAAAGTGATCGAGCGTGATCACGTTGATTCCACTCGTGCCGTTGCCCCGCTGCGCCCGGCTGCTGATGCGGTCATCATCGACTCGGACAAATTGGATGCAGACCAGGTTTTTGCGCGCGTATTGGAATTGTGCAAATAAAGAAATAATCCAAATACCTACGCCGCCATTTCCAGCGGTGTGATATTGGAAAGACAATACCAAATGAAACCCTATCGCATTCCCTTTCATATTCAAGCCAATCGGATTTTTTTACGCCCCATCATTCGCACCTTGTTCCATATTCTGGGGCATGTGAAAGTTTTAGGCAGGGAAAATATTCCGTTTGGCAAACCGTATGTGATTGCGATGAATCATATCTCGATTTTTGATCCGCCTCTGCTGGTTTCCTTCTGGCCCGAACAACCCGAGGTGATCGGTGCCGCGGATGTATTTGAGAAAAAGGGACAGGGTCCACTGCTTTCGATGTATGGTGTCATCCCTGTTCATCGCGGCGATTATGACCGTATGCTGCTGGACAAGGTTTTGGCGATTCTAAAGGCGGGACATCCGTTGGTGATTGCGCCGGAAGGCGGACGTTCTCATGAGCCGGCCATGCGCCGTGCCATGCCGGGGGTGGGATATATCATCGAACATGCGCAGGTACCCGTTGTTCCTGTTGGGTTGGTTGGCACAACCGATGATTTTTGGCAGCGTGCGAAACGCGGAGAAATGCCCAACCTTGAAATGCGGATTGGCAAACTCATTCGCTTTCCACCAATGACCCAAAAAGGCATGGAGAGAAGAGAAGCGCGTCAACGCAATGCAGATTTGGTCATGCGCTATATTGCAGGGCTTTTACCCGAGGAATATCACGGTGTCTATACAGGACAAGCCATCTCCCCCGCCTAAACCTATCAGTGAGGTTTGGCGGCCTGAATTGGTGCATCTTCCGCAGATGACATTTACGCGCCGCGCGCGAGTGTATGTCAAAGCGGGAAGAATATCGCGGGAAATTTTTCTTTGAACGCAATTTTAATTTCAGCATACCCATTTTTTAAAGCAGCTTTTTTCCACCTGACGCAAAAGTGTATACAATCATTGGACATAGATTTTTTTTACATATACTGAATTTGTGGTAAAAGTGAGGATATGAAGAACTTGAATCAAGGTGATTTTCTGTGGATTGCACCATCCTCGCTTGGGATGGGAGCGCTTCTCGCTTCGCTTCAACCTGGAAATTGGATAATTGGCTGGCTGGGCTTTTCTTTTCTCTTTTTGCTTTGCGCCTCGCTGCTTACTGTGTCGGCAAGATGGGCGGGCGGTGGAAAGACTTTGGCATGGATGATCGCACTGGCCTTCGTTTTACGTTTTTCCGGAGGCGTTGCCACTTACCTCGCGCTTCCGGTCTATGGCTATGTTGATGAGGATCAAAGTGCAGGTTTTGTCTACACTGATGCACATCGCCGTGACGCACAGGCCTGGGAGTTGGCGGGTTCCGATCGCCCGATCACGGATGCCTTCAACGAAAAATTTGCATACGATCAATATGGTGGCCTGCTGGCCTTCAGCGCATTGATCTATCGTTATCTTTCGCCTGATGCGCATCGTGTCTTGATGCTGGTGTTACTATCCGCTTTTATGGGGGCATTGGGTGTTCCGTTTTTATGGAAGGCAGTCTCACAGGAGTGGGGGACAAAGGTCGCGTTCGCTTCAGGTTGGGTCTTTGCGCTTTATCCTGAAAGTGTCTTGCTTGGCGGTTCTGCCATGCGTGAACCTTATTTGATGGCGTGCACTGCGTTTGCATTGTGGGGATTTGTGAATTGGGGCGGTACTCGCGGTTCCCCCTTTCAGGGACTTCGCGATAAACCCCTCAAGGAGCATACTTCGACAGGCTCAGCACGCCGTTCGGGGCTGCTGAACCGCCAGGCAATTCTGTGGATAAGCCTTGGAATTGTGGGTATGCTGCTGGTCTCGCCGTCTGTAGCGTTGGTAACTTTGGTCATTTTTCTCGGGTGGCACTATTTCACCAGTGAGCGTGGGCGCATTTCGCGGTGGATGGTTGTAATTACTGTCCTTGTGTTCATTGCCGGTTTATTGATCCTTTCGTCCGCTTTGGATCGGCAGGGAAATTTGGGTGGAGGGTCTCCGATTGGGGTGATTAACAATTTCATGCGCGAAGCAGTCAAGTGGGATGTATATCAATTGGAGCGCGGTTCGGGTTGGGTGCAAAAACTATTCGATGAAATGCCCGAATGGTTGCGTTTGCCTTTTGTGACGCTATACGGCATTTTGCAGCCTGTCTTGCCTGCGATATTTATTGTGCCAACAACATCCATCTGGCGAATCATTGGCATCCTGCGTGCTGTGGGCTGGTACACTTTACTACCAGCTTTGATCCTCACTTTTTCCGCCTCGGCAGGCGTAGGCGCGGAAAAAGAGCGGAAGCTGTTGATGTGGTTAAGTCTTGTGGTATGGGTATGGGTTTTGTTGACAGCTTTGCGCGGCGGTGGCGATCAATGGGACAATCCGCGCTATCGGGCGATCCTGTTTTTATGGCAGGCGATCCTGGCTGGAAATGTGTGGGTTTGGTGGCGGGAGACGAGGAATGCGTGGTGCCTGCGTGTGATTGCGATGGAGATTGCTTTTGTGGCAGTATTTGGTCAATGGTATGCAAACCGTTATTTGCATATTGGGCCGCAATTGCCGTTTGTGGAAATGGTGACCGTCATTCTTGGTCTGTGGGGTGTGATCCTTGTTTGGGGTATATGGCGTGACCGGAGACGGCGTATTTGATATAGTGTACAATTCAGTCACTGAATTTTGAATTAGGAGATTTTATGCCCACTGCCATTATTACAGGAATTACCGGACAAGACGGTTCATACCTTGCCGAGTTGTTGTTGAAAAAGGGTTACCGTGTAATCGGTGTTGCGCGCCGTTCGAGTACGGTAAATTACGAGCGCATTGAACATATTGTGGATGATATTACCGTCGTTCAGGGTGATTTGCAGGATCAGGGTTCTTTGCTTTCCCTGCTGGAAGAGCACGTGCCCACTGAAGTATATAACCTCGCCGCGCAGTCCTTTGTGCCGACTTCATGGAATCAGCCTGCATTGACCGGCGACGTCACGGCAATTGGCGTAACCCGTATTTTGGAAGCCATTCGGTTTGTGAATCCAAAAATCCGTTTTTATCAGGCTTCTTCGAGCGAAATGTTTGGCAAGGTGATGGAAGTTCCGCAAAAAGAGGACACGCCTTTCTATCCACGCAGTCCGTATGGGGTGGCGAAGGTGTATGGCCACTGGATCACGGTCAATTACCGCGAGTCGTTTGATATGTTTGCAACTTCTGGTATTTTATTTAATCATGAAAGCCCGCGCCGCGGCATGGAATTTGTCACCCGCAAGATTACAAATGCCGTTGCGAAGATTAAGCTTGGAATGGCGAAGGAATTACGTCTCGGCAACCTTGAAGCCCAGCGTGACTGGGGCTTTGCCGGCGATTATGTGGAGGCGATGTGGTTGATGCTTCAGCAGGACCATCCGGACAATTATGTGATCGGCACCGGTGAGACCCATGCCGTGCGTGAATTCTGTGAGGTTGCCTTCTCGCATGTGGATCTGGATTACAAGGAATATGTTGTCATGGATGAAAAGTTTTACCGTCCAGCAGAAGTGGATTTACTGATCTCCGATCCGTCCAAGGCGCGCGCCGAATTAAAGTGGGAACCGGCGGTTTCATTTAAAGAACTTGTGAAGATGATGGTGGATTCTGATCTGGCGCGTTTGAAAAAGGGATAGCTGGGTTATAGCTTTAGGGCATTATGAGACAGTCTCAACTACTTAATCATGTGCGGAAGTGGCCTACCTGGAAAATAGATTTCCTTGCTTTCCTAGGATTGGGCGTTTATTTAGTACAGGCAGTATTATATGCATATACCACTATCTCCAATCTGGACGAAGGCGCATATTTACTTAAGGGCTTATTGTTTGCTACCGGTCAGTACCATCCATTTGACCCGGGAATCTCCACAAACAAAGCGCCGCTGGCATTCTTGATCCCGGGATATGTGCAATTATTTTTCGGTCCAGGTTTGCAAACGGGGCGTTTTTTAGCTGTTTTTTTTGGTCTCATGGCTGTAGTAGGTACATGGGCGGCAGCGCGGCGGCTTGGAGGAAGATGGTTGGCGGTTGGCGCTGTTTGGGTGATTGCATCCAGTTCAGCGATCATTAAGATATATAGCATGGGCGTAACTCAAAGCACCATAGCCTGTCTGTTGGCTTGGTCGCTTGCACTTGTATTGGGGGAGAAGCGTCCAATTTGGCAATTAATCTTGAGCGGCGTACTGGCTGGGCTGATGATGCTGGTACGGGAAAACATGATGCCAGTGCTGCCCCTGCTGATTGTTTATGCGTTTTGGCAGCATGGGTGCAGGGCTTTTTGGCTCTTTGTCCCTGGAGCACTGGTGGTGGCTTATACATTCTATATTTATTGGCCGGATATTCTTCAATTGTGGTACTGGGTGCCGCACATTAATATTCCATCAGAAGTCCTGTATGGGGGAGGCGGGGTATCTGTCTGGAATCCAGAAATATCAGTGACATCCCGATTGCTTTCAATTTTTCAGGCATTCCGTTTTCATTTTATTGCATTATTTGGCAGTATTGCTGCTTTTCTGTTGTGGGTCAGGCCCAGTAGATGGAGATCAATCGTTGAATTTCGCATCGGGTTAGCTCTTATTGCTTTGTTTTGGGGATTGTTGTATATGCATTTCAATGCCGCAATAGTGCAGGATTATTGTGTTTTTTGTTTTAAAAATTATATTGCTTTTTTTAATATTGCCGGTATCTTGTTAGTGGTCGTCTCTGTAAAATCGTGGAACTGGCATGTACCGGTTTTTACGCAATTCATATTGGTCACATTATCACTCATTCTTTTTACAGGTATTGGGTACTCCGCATTTGAAGATATTGGCTCATTCGCGTTAAGTCTCCCTGCTCCTCGGGTGCGCGACCAGAAGATATTGCCAGGATTTATTACATGGCAGGATATATTGTCATACGGATTTAATCTTGATCTCAATTTGGCGAAAAAATATGCATCGGCGTTATTGGGTTTGTGCGTTGGCTTTCTTTTTATATTTCTTATATATACATGGTGGCGAAGAGCATGGCGCGCTTCAAACGGACCAAATTTTGGTGCATTTTATGTTTCAAGTCTCTTGATAGCCGTCATCTTTTTTTCTCCCATTATAAGTGGTTCCTACGGGAAACCTGACTGCAAGTCAAATGTTATTTTGGCAAACGAGAAAATTGGAGAACACTTAAGAAGCATTATTCCCGCTGGAAGTGTGGTTTATTGGAATGGCGGGCTTTCAACAGTGCCTTTGCTATATCTGCCGGGAGTTAAGATATTTCCTGCGCAGATCAATAATGGTTATTCATACTTCCGAGGCGGGGATACGTCTGAATTATTTAAATATGGATTTTGGAACGATGAAATGGATGCTGAGTGGAAGGCAAGCGCAGATTTCTTTATCCTTGAAGAGGAACGCTACCCCGGCTGGAAAGAATTTTTATCCTCTGCAGAGTTTGATGAATATACACCAACACCTGTTGGGACATCCTGTCTGGAAAACACACGCCTTCGTATTTTCAAGAGGAAATAATGAATCTATCACTTGTGATCCCGGTCTATAACGAACAGGATAATCTCCCGCTCCTGTTTGATGCAATCTATGAAACCATGAATGCCCTTGATCGGTCATGGGAGCTGATCCTGGTGGATGATGGCAGCAGCGACAAAAGTCTATCCATCCTGAAGGAATATGCCGAAAAAGACCCTGAGCATATCCGTGTGATCTCCTTCCGCCGCAATTTCGGGCAGACCGCCGCCATTGCTGCAGGGTTGGACTATTCACAGGGCGAGATCATCGTCCTGCTTGACGCAGATATGCAGAACGACCCTGCAGACATTCCGATGATGCTCGCCAAATTGGATGAAGGATATGATCTCGTCAGCGGCTGGCGAAGGCAAAGAAAAGATAATGCGGTCACACGTAATTTTCCATCCATGCTTGCCAATTGGCTGATCTCGAATGTGACAGGTGTGCATTTGCATGATTATGGTTGCACACTCAAAGCCTATCGCCGCGATGTTCTCGAGGGATTCCGCCTATATGGCGAGATGCACCGCTTTATTCCAGTCTACGCCAATTCTGTTGGCGCGCATATCACTGAAGTCCCCGTCCGCCACCACCCTCGCGAATTTGGAAAGACCAAGTATGGACTGGAAAGAACCGTTAAAGTTGTGCTGGATTTGTTTACTGTCAAGTTTCTGGTTTCCTATGCATCGAAGCCGATCTATCTCTTTGGCGGCGCAGGCAGTTTCTTAATGATGATTAGCACCTTGATCATGTCCTATCTCTTTGTGCGGCGATTGTTCTTTGCTGTCGCCATTGCCAATTCACCACTCTTGCAAATGAGCGCCATGTTCTTTATCATGGGATTTCAATCCATATTGATGGGGTTGATCGCGGAATTGCTTGTTCGCACCTATCACGAATCCCAGCGAAAACCAACCTATACTATTCGTACCATGCTTAACCTGGAGCATGCTCCTCGTGATTAAATGGCTGCATGAAAATCGTCAAACAATTGCAAAGTCGGCGGGAAGTCTTTTGGCTGTTACCCTGTTGGTGGTTTTGTTAAAAGAAGAAAGCGGTGAAGAGATCACGGCTGCATTGAAGCGGGTTTCAATCTGGTATTTCCTTGCAGGTATTTTTGTCATGTTTATATCACGGTTATTGGTTGTTAATCGCTGGCACGTTCTATTACACTCTGCAGGCGTGGAAGTATCATTTTGGCGCACTGCCATGCTAACATTTACAGGCCTCTTCTCATCGAATTTTTTGCCGACAACCATTGGCGGGGATGCTGTCCGCCTTGCGGGCGGGATGCAATTGGGATTTGATCGTGCCATCTGCCTCGCCTCGCTAGTAGCGGACCGTTTGATTGGCATGGCAGGAATGATCATTACTCTGCCTTTGGGTTTGATCGCCATTTTTCCACTTGGCAGCGGAGGCTTGCAATCCATTTCATTTGCAGGCTTGTTTCAAAAAGGTATTGAATTTGTAAAACGCACTTATGATGTATTTGTGATCTGGTTTAAAAGACCGCTGGCTTTATTTGTCTCGTTTTTATCGACATTTGGCAATATGCTTTTTATTTTTCTGGCGATATTTCTGCTCATCATTGGCATGGGATGTCATGTCTCCTACTGGTTGATCGCTGGATTATGGAGCCTCACTTATTTCGTTACTCTAATCCCCATCTCTGTCAATGGATTTGGCGTTCAGGAACTTTCACTGACATTCCTACTCTCAGAGATTGGCGGACTTGACCATTCAGAAAGTCTGGCCATTGCCGTGTTGGTGCGTGCTTTGTTTATTATCACGAGTCTTCCTGGAGCGTTCTTTTTACCGTCCATTCTTGCCGCAATGAATAATAAGACATCGATGCCCAATTGATTTGTAAGGATGAAAAAATGGAACCTATATCTTCAAGAAAATTCCTGCAAACATTTATTTGGTCCAGCATTCTGTTAAGCGGTTTTGCGATTATTCAAACCATACAACAGGCTAATGAGTTGGGGATTATTCTCTGGCATTCTAGATGGGTTTTCCTATTAGCAATATTCGTAATTAATATTGTCGCTGGCGCATTCATACTTCGTCAGGTGTTTTTGGAACACATTTCTTGCTGGATGGATGGATTGGAAATTAACCCCGCAAAAAAACTCATAAAGTTATTCGGGCTCGTATTGGTTATTTTTGGCTTTTCTCTTATCTGGGTAATACGGTTGATTTTATTCGGCAGTATACTTCCTCAGTTAATGCCCATTTTTTGGGTTTTCCTTTGGGCAAGTCTCCTACAGACTTTTGGCTTAAAATTGATGAGTGGATATAAGTGGTATTCACTGTTTGCGGCGGCAATACTCCTGCAGGGACTGGTCTATCAGACCTATGGACATCTCACTATCATCTCTGATGATCCCTTTTCTATTGGCTACTCTGAGGCCAGCCGCTATTATTATGCTTCATTATTTTTTGCGAAATCCCTGTATCAAGCACAAATCCCATACCCATTTTTACATCCCTCAAGATATTTGTTAATGTCGCTTCCTTTTCTGATTGATGGTTTACCGCTCTGGTTTCATCGCCTGTGGCAATCCCTGCTGTGGATTGGTCTTACTTCCGCTTCAGCCACTTTGTTAACTCGCCGAATGTATTTGAAAGGCTGGATAAATATCCTGGTATATTCATGGGCATTTTTGTATTTTTTGCAGGGTGCAGTCTATTATCATCTTCAGATTTGTGTCATCCTTGTTTTGGCTGGTGTTTCGATAAGGTATCCCTGGCGGTCATTCCTGTTTGTATTCCTTGCCTCAATCTGGGCAGGTATCAGCCGTGTGAATTGGTTTCCTGTCCCAGCCATGCTGGCGATTGCCATTTACGTACTTGAAACGCCGCTGGCAGGAAAGGGCTGGCATTATTGGGTGCATCCCTTTCTTTTGGGTGTGGTTGGGGTTGGTACAGCGCTTATTTCTCAATTTGCTTATATTGAAATTTCAGGGAACGCAGATATTCGTGCCTTTGGCTCAAGCTTCACATCCGACCTGCTCTGGAATCGTCTGCTTCCCAATAGTACATTTCCGTTGGGTATTCTGCCGGCTATATTGATTGTCTCTGCTCCATTGGGAATTGCTCTTTTTCAAATGCTGCGTGGGAAACTTGCAAATTTACATCCCATGCGCTGGCTTGCTCTCCTGACTCTACTACTTGTACTTTTTCTCGGCGGACTTGTTGTCAGTATAAAAATCGGCGGCGGCGGCGATCTTCATAATATGGATGCCTTCCTCGTTATGCTTGCGTTAATAGCCACCTCAATTCTTGCAGGACGCGTCGTCGGCGACAGTGAGTCAAGCCCGAGCTGGGGGAATTTCCAATGGGGCGTGGCAGCGTTACTTGTCCCGCTTGGATTCGCGCTTCCGCAGATTGGTTTTTTTCATTCGTATGACCAGGTCAATGTAGAAAATAATATCCAAAGACTCCAACAAACCCTTTCGGATGTTGACATTGATGGTGGCGAAGCCCTGTTTATTACAGAGCGCCAGCTATTAACATTTAATGAATTAAAAAACATTCCTTTGATCCCTGAATATGAACAGCTCGAATTGATGGAAATGGCAATGTCTGGTAATTATGAATATTTGGAACAGTTTTATTCAGATATTCATGATCGCCGCTTTGCATTCATTATTGTTGAAGGGCAAAAAATACATAACAGGAAGAAAGGTGCATTTTCAGAAGAGAACAATGCATGGGTACGTTATATTGGCGCACCGCTTTTGTGCGCTTATGAACCTATCGAATCGCTCAATTCAATAAATTTGCAGATCTTTGAGCCGCGTTCCGGCCATCCATCTTGTAAAGACCCATTTTCAAACTAAAATAATTTCATGCGTATACTCACTGTCATTTATGAATTTCCACCCATCGGCGGCGGCGGTGGTAGAGCCGCCTACGATATTTGCAGGGAACTTGCTACGCGGGGTCATGATGTTACCGTCCTTACAGCGCATATGCAGGGGCTTCCTTTTCGCGAAAATGCGGATGGGGTCCGCGTAATCAGGATTTCTTCTTTTCGGACTGAATTCTTCCGCGCAACTTTTACCACCATGTTAGCCTTCGTTCTCGCGGGACTCTGGGCCGGGCTCCGTTTTATTTACCTTTATCGCCCCGAGATCATTCACTCCCACTTTGCTGTCCCATCTGGCGCACTCGCATGGGCTTTGTCTATATTAACCGGTATTCCTTATATTTTGACTGCGCATCTGGGAGATGTCCCTGATGCCGTTCCGGAGAAAACGGGTAATTGGTTCCGTTGGCTTAAGCCATTCACGAAACCTATTTGGAGGCGCGCAAAAAAAGTAATTGCTGTAAGCGAGTTCACGCGTCAACTAGCGCTGAAACATTATTCTGTGGATATTCAGGTGATTCCAAACGGCGCGGATGTATTACATCTTGTTCCTGCTGAAATCGAATTGAACAAGCCTCCTCATCTTGTCTTTGCCGGGCGTTTTGTGCCGCAGAAAAATCCAATTATCATTGTGAAGATCCTTTCCCAACTCAAAGACCTTAACTGGACATGCTCCATGTTGGGGGATGGCCCCATGTTAGCAGATATAAAACAGGAAATTACGAAGCAGGGCATGTCTGAGCGATTTAACCTGCCCGGCTGGGTTACGCCTGATGAGGTTTTGCATCAATTCTCGAAAAGCGATATTTTATTCATGCCATCCTCTTCCGAGGGATTGCCTGTTGTCGGTGTGCAGGCGCTTGCAAAAGGACTTGCCATCGTGGCCAGCAGGATTGGCGGGTTTATAGACTTGGTGGATCATGCCAGGAATGGCTATTTGATCGAAGTGCAGGATGAGACGGCTTTCTCGCAAGCCTTGCGCGAACTTATATCCAGGCCTGAAATTCTTTTGCAATTCCGTAAAGCCAGTATTATAAAGTCGCGTGATTTTGATATACAGAAAGTTGTGGATCAATATCAAATGATTATGCAGGATGTGGTGAATGGGAATTAGAGCAGCTGCCTCCATGGTTGGGGCGCGTCCTTATTTCATTTTTGTTACGATCTGTCCACCTTCGCCCTCATTACATATTGATTGACCGCGCCAAAGCGGTATTTATATTCTTCATCACCGCGCATAAAATCGAATTCGGTGCGGTTGTTATCGCAGCACCACTGCAATACATGACTTAACAAGATCCAGCCTGGGGAAAGATCCATAAAATCGCGATTGACGCCGGCGTTGTATCCCCATAATTTATTGTCATAGTCGAAATTAAGAGCCGCCGCAATGCGTTGGCCGTCCGCTTCGAGAAAGGCAAGCCACAACCAGCCATTATCATGCGCAGTACGGATGACTGCCCGCATTTGAGCGCGCATGGGTTCACGCAGAAAACCAGCCTTGTTTTGATCCTGTTCCATAAGTTTTAAGAAGGAATCGATTTCAGTCTCGGGATCAGCCATATCTGAGATGGACCAGCGCACACCCCGTCCGCTTTCTTCAGCGCGACGCATTTTTCGGCGGATCTCGTGGCGCTGCTTCTTTTCCACGCGGGAGAGATATTCATCGAAGTCGCCGTGCAGGGCAATACGCGGCGTGGGGCGATAAATCTCTTCGAGATGAGTCCAGCCGCGTTGTGTGGATTCGGCTTTGAGTGCGGCGGGGGTCGGAGATGAATCGGGGAGGTTATACCAATCGAGGCCTGTCCAACTATCGGCCAGGGTGGAGGCGAGAAAGTCCAGCAAGCCTGTGATAAATTTTGCGTGGTCATCCTTCCGAACGATCAAATCCAGGTAATCGGAAATTTCAATACTTCCAATTAGAAGAAGCGCAGGTCGGTTTTCGTATTCTGAGGTAAAAAGAGGCGCAATGCCGATGAGTTTACCGTCTTCACGCGCAGTAATGAGGATGAGCTCTGCATTTTGCCATTCGCCGCCGCCGCGATGCTCCCACCAGGTGCGTTGATATTCATGACGCAAAAAAGGTGTGTTGCTGACCGAGTCTTTCAACAAGTCGTTCCACTCTTGCGCATTTATTTCCGAAAAATTTTTATGAAGTGTGTATTCCATAGCCGCCGAATTTTACCAGTATAATGAAGCAGGACGCATACTTTGATAGGCGCTTAAGGTTTATTCTTACATGGCTCTTGACATTACTCTTATACCTCTCTATCGCATCGTTGGACAGGAAATTGCCAGCCTGCCTGGTTTGCTTGTGCAAAAACCGCCGCAAACCGCGGTGCGTATCCGCACGCAGGACAGGCTGGTGGTGTATTTGCTGCTGACAGGCAATGCTGTTTTTTCGGCAGCGGAATATATGCAAGTGGCGCAGGATGCTGCAAATATTTTTTATCAAACCTCGGGGTCGCTTACCAGTGCACTGCGTGTCGCAACAGAAAATGTAAACAAGGTTTTACTCGAGCGCAACATGTCCACCAGCAGCCGAGGCCAATATGCAAATGGCTGGCTCACCCTCGCCGTATTGCGTGACTCGCAGTGCACGCTTTCAATGAGCGGCCTCATGCATGTTTATTGGTTTGGGAAAAATGAAACGCGCCACATCCACGAACCTGGCAGATCGGGCAAGGGACTGGGCATAAGTCAGAATACGAATGTTTATTATGCCCAAGTCTCTTTGAATGCCGGAGAGCGCATGCTCTTTTTTGGAAAGGCGCCCGGCGCCTGGGAAAGCACTTTGAATGACTCCCACCCATCTTCATTGGACGCGATGCGCCGCCGCCTTTCCACACTGACAAGAGAAGATTTAAACGCAGTGTTGATTCAGGCAACCGAAGGCACAGGCGCTTTGAATTTATTAAAGGGGACTGCCGAATTAATTGAACAAAAGAAAAAAGATGAAACAGCGCCTCCTTCTTTAATCTCGAACCTGTCTCGTCGTGAGAAAGCAGAATCCACGCCTCGGCCCTCCGATACAAGTCAGGACAAATCGGATCCTGCTGCCGAATTACCATCGCATCTACTGCAACCTTCGGCATATGCCATCCCGCCGCAACAGGAAGAGTCAATCCTGCAAGAACCGTCTCACACCTCCCCGCTCGACTTTCCAGTATCCATTCCAAGGGCTCAATCTCCCAAGTCACATGAGATAGACGAATCCATTGAGCCAACAACCGCCCTTGAGATCGAAGATACTCTTGAAGCAAAAACCATTTCCATATCTGAAAAAGCGGAGCAGCCCGTGCCCCCGCGTGAACCATCCATGCGGACGCGGCAGACTGCGAAGGCAATTGCAACCGGCATTCAATCCACCCGCCGCTTGAGCGATACCCTTGATGAAAAACTTAGGAAGTTCCTCCCGCGCCTGCTGCCCAATACCGAGTCGCCTGAAACTTCGATGCCTTCCTCCTCTTGGATGATTTTCATGGCGATCCTGATTCCCTTGATTGTGGTTGCAATTGCAAGCGTGGTCTATCTGCGTTATGGACGCAGTGAACAATATGATACCTATTTTAGGCAGGCCCAGCAAATGCGTGATCAGGCGGTTGCCCTTAGCAATCCTGTGGAAGAACGCATCGCCTGGGAAAATGTTTTGCTTAATGTGGAGATCGCCGAATCACACCGCGAAACTTCAGATTCGATCACCCTCCGTCAGGAAGCCGAAACCAATCTCGATGAACTGCTTGGCATTACGCGCATGCAGTTCAATCCTGCTTTCAGCAGTAAACTGGGCATCGATGTCAGCCGCATGGCTGCCAATGAAACAGACATCTTCCTGCTCAACGCAGCCAATGGAGAAGTGCTGCAGGCCTCTCCAGCCGGCGGCGGGCGCGGCTTTCAATTGGATACAACTTTTAACTGCAGACCGGGCGTTTATGGCAATTACACTGTCGGTCCGCTGGTGGATATTATGGCATTGCCGGGGCTGAACTTCATCAACGCCACTATGCTTGGTATTGATGCGAGTGGCAATCTTTTATATTGTGCACCCGGACAGGTGGCTCAAGCCATTCCCCTGCCCCCGCCGGATACAAACTGGGGACGCGTTACAGCCTTCACCCTGGACAGTGGTAATCTGTATGTCTTGGATTCGCCCGCGCGGGCCGTATGGGTCTATAACGGAAAAGACGGAACCTATGTGGACCGCCCATATTTTTTTTTTGGCCAGCAAACCCCGACTCAGGATGTAATTGATTTCATCATATCCGGCGATGAATTGTATATGCTCCATGCTGACGGGCATCTCTCCAAATGCTCATACAGCCGCCTTGTATCGAATTCATCACAATGCCAGGATCCGCTGCCTCTGATCAATCCATTTAAGGCGTATCAGGATATTGACCTGTTCGATACAGCACACTTCACACAGATGCTTTTTGCCGCCCCCCCGGATCAATCCATCCTGTTATTGGATGCAGATACACAGGGCGTATTACGTTTTTCAGCGCGTTCGCTTGAATTGCAAAACCAGTTCCGCCCAACCACGGGAGCAGCCAACTCGCTCCCGTCCGAACCGGTCGGCGCTGTAACTGTCAGCCCAAATCATGTGTTATATCTGGCAGTGGACGGTCAGGTTTATTTCGCGTTGAACATGCCTTGATCCAATGGAGTATTCATGCCCAGTAATTTAAGTTCGCTTCTCAAACTTTTCATGCCTGCCAAATATCCAGCGGATAGCGCCACAGAGCCTGCTCAGATCACACAGAGCAAGGTTCTCCTGCTGGTGTACGACCCCGTCATGGATAAAACGACAGGGATGACCATCTCTCAACAACAAAAATGGTTCCGCACGTCAGATTTGATCACCGGCTTTATGGTGGATATGACCGAGGTCAGTGGCGGGATGGCCCGCTTTCAGATCGTTGAGCGCGTGGATGTGGATGAGTTCCCTGCCAAGACAGATGGGTTCCGATACACCCCACAAACCTATATGGATGTCCTGCATCGCATAGCCCCGGCGCACATACCGCAGGAAGTCGATTACCATGCCATCATCAATCAATATAATATCCTGAAGCGCGTGGCGCGGAATGAAATCGACGAAGTGTGGATCTTTGGTTTCCCCTACGCAGGTTTTTACGAATCGATTATGGGCGGGCCGGGCGCATTCTGGTGCAACGCGTATCCATTAAATAATACATCAGCCAGCAAACGGCGCTTTGTCATGATGGGATTTTCCTATGAAAGACATCTCGGCGAAATGGAGGAGGCATATGGCCACCGAGCAGAATCGATCATGGAGAAGACCTTTAGTAAATTAACCGGCGAAGAAAATTTATGGAAACGCTTCACGCAGTATGAGAAGATCGCACCAGGCAAGGCCGCGTGCGGCAGCGTTCACTTTGCGCCCAACAGCCAGCAGGATTATGACTGGAATAATCCCGCCCTTGTAAACAGCGAATGCTATGACTGGCTGTTGAACTTCCCCGATTTTAAAGGGGATGTACGCAATGTCGGTTCTTCCGAATGGGGAAGCGGCGACACCCGCGCACATCACAAATGGTGGTTCAATCACTTCCCGCGCGTTGCGGGACGTAAAAACGGAATACACAACAACTGGTGGCAGTATATTGTCGCCCCCCAGCGAGTGATCGTATAAAATGGTTTCACGATTCGCGCTTGTATACAAGCGCGAATTTTCTTTTAATGAACAAAAATGACAAATATCAGATTGAATGAAAGGACAATCCTTTCGATTCCCATATTTGATACAGACTCAGGTTTCCCCCATTGCCATCGGATAAATAAGACGCGCGCACGCTCATCCCTGCCTGCTCGGCCAACCCAAGCAGTTCCTCCACTGAAAAATGATGGGCGTAGCGCAATCCCTCACCCCCGCTGCGCCAATCGAGCAAATAATCCCCTTCATCCACATCGCTGTTTGACAAACCCACCCTGTCCCAGGGCTGGATCCTGGCCTTCAATTTTTCGCTGTTTAAAAATTGCCAGTTGGACAGGATGAATTTTCCATCGGGTTTCAGTAATTTCCTCACGGTTCCTAAAATGTCCAAACGAATTTCAAAGGACGGAACATGATGCAAAGCTGCAAACATCGTAATTACGGACCACCCGCCGGCCACCGATAGCTGTTCACTGTTCATCGATAATTGTGTCAGATCAACTTCGCGGAAAACAACCCCGGGTGCAGGCTCTGCATTTCGAAGCAGAGGCAGGCTAAAATCCACGCCAAGAAGCGGCTGTTTGTAACCACGTCTGTTGAGCTCGCGCAGGAAATGCCCGTTGCCGCATCCTAAATCCAAAACAGAATCGTCATCCCGAATAGAACCAAGTAATTTTTTTACGCCGGGTTGCAAGCGCTGGCGTGTGGCGGAAAAGGAATCGGCGAAGCGGTTGTAAAACTCGCGGTTGATCGCAAGCAGGCGTGCGGTTGTGGCAGAGTTCATAACGGCATTATAACGGTATAATCTCGTCACCTTATTAGGATAAAAGACCGACAAATTCGATGAATTCGAGGCGGAGACCTCGATTATGCATGGGTATTTTATTTATGGAAATTTCAGAAAAACAACGACTTTGGAAAAAATTCAACACCCTGACACCGCAGAAACTTGCGCTGGCTCATCAAGTATTGGATGAGATTCGTGCAGGCAGCGATGTCATGCGTGCGTTGCGCAGCCATCCTTTGAAGGAGGGAGGTTATCTCACCAAGGCCGCGCTGGTTGGCGCCTATAACGAAATGGTGGAAGCGGGCACAATTGAACCTGACAGGGTTTTGCTTGAACGTATCCGTATGAAACCCATGCGGACTCTCTCCGGCGTGACCACTGTGACCGTGTTGACCAAGCCGTATCCCTGTCCGGGGAAGTGCATCTTCTGTCCTACAGATGTACGCATGCCAAAAAGCTATTTGCCCGACGAACCCGGCGCCATGCGTGCGCTCGAACATCAATTCGACCCGTATGAGCAGGTACAGGCCCGCCTCCGTGCTTTAAAAAACCTTGGTCACCCCACCGACAAGATCGAATTGCTCATCCTGGGCGGGACGTGGTCGTCCTATCGACGCGATTATCAGGAATGGTTTATCAAGCGTTGTTTTGACGCGATGAATGGCATTACCCACCTCCCGGTTGGGGAGGAAAAAATTGGCGGGGACGAACTTCCTAAAGCGCAGGCGTTCAACGAAACCGCATCGCACCGCAATGTGGGGCTGGTGATCGAAACCCGCCCGGATGAAATAAATCCCGCTGAGATCCGCTGGCTGCGTCACCTCGGCGTGACCAAAGTGCAGATGGGCGCGCAAAGTTTTGACGATCATATTCTGGAGATCAACAAGCGCGGACATGATGTGGAATGTACACGCAAAGCTACCGCCTTGCTGCGCGCCGCCGGATTCAAGATAGTCCTGCATTGGATGCCGAATCTTTTGGGCGCAACCCCCGCCTCAGACCGCGCAGATTTTGTAAAACTTTGGCAGGATTTCTGCCCCGACGAAATAAAAATATATCCAAATCAGCTGCTGGCAAACGCGGAACTTTACGAATACTGGCAGCGCGGCGAATTCCATCCATACACCATGGAAGAACTTGTGGAGTTAATTGCAGATATCAAACCGACCATTCCGCGCTATTGCCGAGTCAACCGTGTGATCCGTGATATCCCGGGCAACAACGTGGTGGAAGGAAATACGCGCACAAGCCTGCGCCAGGATATTCAAGATGAGATGAAAAAACGCGGCACAATCTGTCAATGCATCCGCTGCCGTGAGGTGCGCGGAAAAACTGTTGACTCAGAAACCCTGCGGATGGATGATCTCACCTATCAGGCAGGCACAGCCGAGGAACATTTCATCTCCTTCGTCACGCCCGATGATGGGCTTGCGGGATTTATCCGCTTGTCACTGCCCGCTAAAGATGCGCCGCTGACCGGCATGCCTGACCTCGATAATGCGGCGCTTATTCGCGAGGTGCATGTCTATGGCCAATCCCTTGCGGTTGGCGTGGAACAAACAGGCGCGGCACAACACCTGGGACTCGGCACACGTCTGCTGAAAGAAGCGGAAAATGTGGCGCGCGCACATGACTTTTCGCGCATCGCCGTTATCTCGGCAATTGGAACCCGTCGCTACTATCTGGATCGCGGCTTTGAACGCGGTGAGTATTATTTGGTGAAGAAAATATGACCACGAAGGACACGAAGGTACACAAAGGAAAACCAGCCAAACACCTTGCGCCCCTTTATTGCGTTCTTTCGTGGTTAATAAATTGAGGAGCAAGTTGAAAACAAAACATTGGATCGTCTTCATCACCCTCGGCATTATTTGGAGCTCGTCCTTCCTGTGGATAAAGATCGGCCTGCAGGAGATCGGCCCCATGGCATTGGTGGCATTCCGCATGTTGTTGGGCGCACTCACAGCGGCAGGTATTGCCATCTACCCAAAAGTTAAATGGCCGCGCGACTGGAAAACATGGGGAATTTATGCCATCCTTGGACCGGCCAGCCTCGCCATTCCCATCTTCTTCATCTCATGGGGCGAGCAGACCATTGACTCAGCCGTTGCATCCATCCTCAACGCCACAGTTCCGCTCTTCACCATTGTCATTGCACACTTCTGGCTGCGCGATGACAAGATGACTGCGCCCAAAGTGATCGGCTTGCTGATCGGGTTTGCAGGCGTCGTGATTCTTTTCAGCGAAGACCTGCTAGCAAGCCAGCATAAAAATGTCATTGGACAACTTTCTGTCATCCTTGCATCCCTCTTTTATGCATGGAGCGCGGTCTATGCGCGTAAAGCCACACAACATATCACAGGCGTCATTCGCGGCGCACTTCCACTTATTACAGCCGGTCTCTTCATCTGGATCATTGGACCCATCACAGAGAGACCGTTCCTGTTTCCATCCCTGACCCTCACATGGATCGCCGCTTTATGGCTTGGCGTATTAGGCTCCGGTATTGCCATGATCATGTTCTATTATCTTTTGCATGAAATCGGTCCCACGCGCACAACCCTGGTCACTTATATCTTTCCACCCGGCGGGGTGATGCTCGGTGTACTCTTCCTCAATGAACATCTATCCTGGCAACTGCTTGCGGGTACAGCGCTGATCATCGCTAGCCTGTTCGTCGTAAACTTAAAACAGAGAACATCATGAGCGAACATCGTTCCGGTTTCATCGCCATTATAGGTCGCCCCAATGTTGGGAAATCCACATTGATCAACGCGTTGCTGGGTCAAAAGATCACGGCAGTCTCGCCGCGTCCGCAGACCACGCGCCGCCGTCAACTTGGCATTCTCACATTGCCGCATGCACAGATTGTTTTTATGGATACCCCCGGCATTCATCAAGCCCGCCATAAACTCGGCGAATTCCTGAATTACGAAGCCGAGGAAGCGCTGGCAGGCGTGGATGTGATTCTCTGGCTGGTGGATTCATCCTCCGCCCCGACAGAAGACGACCTTCATATCGCCGACCTGATCAACAGCATTTCGCTTCATACTCGCCGATTGCTGGTCCTAAATAAAATAGATCTCCTCAAAGCTGATGAAGAATCCGCTCGCAGCGAGGAATATGTCAAATTGTTAAAGCAGGCTGACGTTTCGGCTGAGGCCAATATAGACGTCAAGCAAGTGTCGGCAGCGAAGAGGCTTGGGCTTGGTGAACTGTTGGAGACTCTGATTCAGTCCCTCCCGGAGAGACCGCCTGAGTATCCCGAAGAACAAATCACGGATGCCTACGAGCGTGACATCGCCGCAGACCTTTTGCGCGAAGCCTGTTTGATCCAATTGCGCGATGAGGTGCCGCATAGTCTGGCAGTGCGCATTGATGAATTCAAGGAACGCGAAAACGGCATGGCTTATATCGCCGCGACGATCTTTGTCGAACGTGAATCACAAAAGGGTATTGTGATCGGCGAGGGCGGAAAAATGTTAAAGTCAATTGGGAGCGCGGCGCGCAAGGAGATCGAAGGGATGGGCGGTAGAAAGGTTTTTCTCGAATTACGCGTGAAGGTTTCAAAAGACTGGCGCGATAATCAAAATATGTTAAATCAATTTGGATATATAAAAAGAAAATAAGGACATTCTACCTCCCCTTCAACGGCATGAACCCTTCCCCCAGGGCTTCATGCGCGACCCCGATCACCATAAAGGCTTCAGGGTCGACTTCATTAACTATCGTTTTCAACTGCACCACTTCTGCGCGCGTCACTACGCAATACAAAACGGGGCGTGAATTGCCCGTGTAGGCACCTGTCCCTTCCAGATAGGTTACGCCGCGTTCAAGTTCTTCAATTACCCGATTGGACACTTCCTCAGGCTGTGCGGTCACGATCATCGCTGTGCGGACAGTCCCACCGCCTTCGAGCACAGTCTCAGCGACAAGCCCGCTGACGTATAATGTGATCATTGCATACAAAGCCAGTTTCCAGCCAAAGATAAAACCCGCTGACAAAATGACGGCTGTATCCACAATCAGGTAACTTTGTGTCATTGGAATTCCACGCCATTTATTGAGGATGCGCGCGAGGATATCCGAACCGCCGCTCGTGCCGCGCGCGCGATAAACCAATCCATAGCCAATACCGCTGATGATCGCCCCATAGAGCGAGTTGAGAAAAATATCGCCTTTCAGGTCATTGATCAGCGCAGTCGCCCCGCCATCGGGAGCAAAGAACGGCGTTCTCAAAAGCAGATCCGTGAACAAGGAGTAAGTGACAATTGCAAACGCAGTCCGCATGGCGAAGCGTTGTCCGCCGAGGAAACGCCATCCAAGCGCAAAGAGCGGCAGATTGCCGATCAACACCATCAAACCGATGGGCCAGCCCGTAAAATGATGGATCAGTTGCGAGATGCCGCTCACGCCTCCCGAAGCCAGATTTACAGGGACAAAGAAGATGCGCAAACTGACCGCCTGTATCACAGAGGCAATGGCAATCAAAACATAGTCGCGGCTGTTTACCCAGTATTTTTTCATAAAGAATCCTTTTTATTATTCCTGCAAAGATCAAATCATTATAGCCGAATGATTTCAATACCCTCCTGCTGCTTTCCTCATTTATCTTCTTTTTGCTCTTTTGGTACAATCAACGCCTATGAAAAAATGGCAATTTTGGCTCGGAGTGCTGATCAGCATCCTATTTATCTGGCTCTCCCTGCGCGGCCTCCGCCTCGATGATTTCTGGAATGTAGTACAAAAAGCAAATTATATCTGGCTCCTGCCGGGCATCGGTATCTATTTCATCGGTGTGTGGATACGGGCATGGCGCTGGCATTACCTGCTTGGTCCCATCAAGAAGATTCCCACAAGAACCATGTTCCCCATCACCACCATTGGTTATATGGGCAATAATATCTATCCCGCGCGTGCGGGGGAAGTATTGCGTGCCGTGATCTTGAAACGCAAGGAAGGCGTGCCTGTCTCTGCTTCGCTGGCAACCATCATTGTGGAAAGGATCTTCGATGGCGTTGTGATGCTGGCCTTTGTCTTTGTCAACTTATCTGAACTGGCAAAATTGACGGGCGCATCTGGTTTCGTGGGCAATATTCAACAAGTGGCCATCATCGGTACGGGTGTATTCCTCGGCGCGCTTGGCTTTTTTCTGCTGGCGGCCATGTTCCCGCACGCAACCGCAAGAATCGGTTTGTGGATCATTGAACGCCTTACTCCACAAGGAATACACACAAACGTCGTCAGTGTGATGAATAAATTTTTGGATGGCCTCGCTTCGCTCCGCTCCCCCTTTAACGTATTGATGGTCTTCTTTACTTCGGTCATCATTTGGCTGTTGGAGACGGGCAAATACTGGTTCGTGATGCACGCCTTCAATTTCAACGTCTCGTTCTTTGCCCTGATGCTGATGAATGGAATTGTCAATCTCGCAACCACCATCCCTTCTGCGCCGGGCTATATCGGCACCTTCGATGCGCCGGGCATCGCAGTATTGACCGCCTATGGAGTGGATCGAGCTACAGCGGCAGGATATACGCTTGTCCTGCATGTGGCGCTCTGGCTTCCCATCACATTGCTTGGCGCATATTATATGGCGCGCGAAGGATTGAAGTGGAGCGACTCTTTGAGGGAAGAAACCGAAAAATAATATTATGTCGTTGCGAGGGGCCGTTCTTTGGCGGCGAAGTGGTGATATGAATATGAAAAGGACCTAAATGAAAATAGCAATTATCGGAGCAGGCTACGGCGGTATGGCCGCCGCGTATGATTTGAGGAAAGCGGGCCACGAGGTAACCATTTTTGAATCTGCTGATTATGTGGGCGGGCTGGCTTCCGGATTCAAAGAGCCGCATTGGGATTGGTCGGTGGAGAAGTTCTATCATCACTGGTTTCAAAGTGATTCGGAAATGCTCGGTTTGATCCGTGAGTTGGGCTGGGAGGACAAGGTCAGATTCCCGCGTCCGTTTACAGTGATGCTTTATAAGCATAGATGGCATCCCTTCGACTCAATTCTTAATGCGCTTCTTTTTCCTGGGCTTGGATTTGGCCTGAACAAAATCAGATTTGGTTTCGTAGGTTTATTCCTGCGCTTAACGAATAATTGGAAAGCGCTCGAGAAGGTGACCGCCGATGAGTGGATGTTGAAATACGCGGGCAAACAAGTCTATGAACAGATGTGGAAACCGCTGCTGATTGGCAAGTTTGGTCCGTTTTATAAAGATGTCAACATGGCCTGGATGTGGGCGCGCATCAAAGCGCGGACGACTCGTCTCGGCACATTTGAAGGCGGCTTTCAAAAATTCGCGGATATGTTTGCGGAGAAATTAAGGGAATCGGGGGTCGAGATTCGGTTGGGGGTGAAGGTAGAGTCAATCAAGGAGCAGCAGGCATCGGGTAGTTTGAGCGTGGACGGTGAATCCTTTGATAAAGTTTTAGTCACCACATCTCCCAATCTGATGGCGAAATTATGTCCCGGTCTTCCCCAAAATTATCTAAAGGGTTTGCTGGAATTGAAATCGATGGGTGCGGTGGTAATGACGCTGGCACTGGAACGCTCCCTGTCGAAGGATGGCTATTACTGGTTCAACGTACCGAAGGAGGAAGGCTATCCCTTTTTGGCGTTGGTGGAGCATACCAATTTTGTTTCAAGCAAGAATTTTGGCGGTGACCATATTGTGTACGCAGGCGTTTATTTGGAATTGGGCCATGAGTATTTTTCGATGAGCGATGAGCAACTGCTGGAAAAGTTTATTCCCGCCTTCCAGAAATTTAATCCCGAATTCACACACGCTTGGGTAAAGAAGGTTTGGGTTCACAAAACCCACTATGCCCAGCCTGTGCCTTTGGTAAATCACTCAAAGAATATCCCCGCTATTCAGACACCGATTGAAGGGTTGTATTTTGCTTCGATGAGTCAGGTATACCCATGGGATCGCGGCACGAACTTTGCGGTGGAGATCGGAAGAAAAGCCGCGAGGATGATGAAATAATCTCCTCGGATGATCTGCCTGGGTTTCACTCGTTAACAAATAGTGGAAGTACGTGTAAAATACATAAAGTCATATTTTCCCCGCCGCGATTCGGCGGGTACCTCAACTCGCAAGGAGAAAATCCCAATGTATCACACCCTCATAATCGTCGGCAATGTAGGTAAAGACCCCGAAATGCGCTACACGCCGTCAGGACAGGCTGTAACATCCTTTTCTGTAGCCACCAACCGCCAGTACACTTCCGGTAACGGTGAACAGGTGAAGGAAACCATCTGGTTCCGTGTTTCCACCTGGGGCAAGACCGCAGAGGTTTGTAATCAATATGTCAAAAAAGGCTCCAAGGTACTTGTCGAAGGACGCCTCACGCCGGATAAAAATACGGGTGGGCCACGCGTTTGGACAAAACAAGACGGCACCTCCGGCGCATCCTTTGATGTAACAGCCTCCACAGTTCGCTTCCTCTCCTCACGCGGCGAGACTGGTGAAGGCGGCCCTGTTTCAGGCAGCGGCGGCATGGAAATGGCTGAGCTGCCTCCTGAAGATGACATTCCGTTCTAATTCATATAATCATGTTCCCAGGCTTCGCAAATCTATTTGCAAAGTAGACCGTCCCCTGGCAGACTTCGGAAGTTCGGAAGTCTGTAGATTTATTAGACCCGTTCGTATAATTTGGATGTCCCTATGACCACTCCCCCAATCCCTCCCAAGCCCACCGGACCTGTTCTGGAACTTCCCCCAGACCTTGAGATCATCTATGCCAACCTTGCGCGCATTGCTCACTCCCCCGCTGATATTGTCATTGATTTTGCCCATCTTTTGCCCGGCGAGTCAAAAGCAAAGATCCACTCACGGGTGGTCATGACACCGTTGAGTGCAAAATTATTGGTAAAGGCCCTCGCCGAGAACATTACGCGTTTTGAAACGGCATTTGGAGAGATCAACCTGCCCACCAACGCCACCCTCGCTGATAATCTCTTCCGACCCTTTCAACAACCGCCTGAACCCTTCAAAAAACCCTAGAGCAACATGCATAAACTTGAACAGATCACGGATGAAATTCGAAAGACCTTTGACGCACGCACCTCCGCGCGCGACCATGCTCTTGCACAGGCCCGTCAACTTACCCGCGCCTGTTCGCTTGCCATCCGCGCCATACATCGTGACGAAGCGGATGTGATGAACGCGCATTTACAGGAGGCACGTCAACTGGCGGACATGCTTCGCACTTCCCTGGCATCTTACCCGGATCTTTTTTATGCGGGATATACACAAGACGCGCTCAAGGAATTTGTGGAAGCCAATGTCACCTGCGCGTTGATACGAAATGAACCGCTTCAGACTCCCGAGGAGCTGGTCGTTGAACCCTCCACATTTCTCAACGGGTTGGCGGAAGTCGTCGGCGAACTGCGCCGCCGCATTTTAGACATTCTCCGTCACGGCTATTCACCGGAAGCCGAGCGCCTGCTTGGTTACATGGATGAGATCTATTCCGTGCTGGTAACCATGGATTACCCTGACGCGATCACCAACGGACTGCGCCGTCAAACAGACCTCGCACGCGGCATCATCGAAAAGACACGCGGCGACATCACCTTTAGTTTGCGAGGCGAGCACCTCGAACAAGCCATCGGGAAGTTGATTGTTCAATTAAACAGCGAACAGGCTGAGGCGCCGAAAAGAGGCGGGAGTAGTTCCAAGTCAGGGGAGGATAAATAGGTTATGGCAATAGGCAGGCGCCGCCACCCATTGGTGATCTACACACATATGATCGACCGTTGGTGGCCTGCAATCTTCGCGCTTGGGGCGGCCCTGCTGAGTGTGGCATGGGCCATATATAGCCGCGGACTTGAGCAATGGCGCTGGCTGGGAATGGCAGGTATTGGCGGACTTAATATTTTCATTGGATTCTTATTATTGATTGTTCGCAAGAGCGCGTACGTTCGGGCTTTTAATGACCATCTGCGGCTGGTCACGCCTTTTTTTCGGCTTAACATTTCATACGGGAGGATCCGGCGCACCTCTTCGACAAACCTGGACGCATTGTTCCCCCCAAACAGCATTTCAAAATGGCAGGCAAAGATCATCCAACCAATTGCAAACATGACCGTGATTGTGATTGAATTGAATGCTTTTCCCATGCTGCAATCCTCGTTACGTCTATTCCTTTCGCCGCTTTTCTTTAAGGATAAGACTCCGCATTTTGTGATCCTTGTTGATGATTGGATGGCTTTCAGCTCGGAGTTGGAAAGTATGCGGACGGGTTTAACAACATCCGCCACTCGGGAAAAACAAGAAAAATCCATCCTTTCCCGCCTGTCTCATTACGAATGAACATCTATTTTGCCTGCTCCATTACCGGCGGACGCGAATTTGAGGCAATATATCGGCAGATCGTTGGCGCACTTTCAACGGATGGACATGAGATTCCAACTTCGCACCTGGCAAAATCAGAAGCGCTGGATAATGAGCACATGCTCGCACCGCAGGATGTCTATGAACGCGATGTGAACTGGATAAAAAATTGTGATGTGCTGATCGCAGAAGTTAGCGTGCCTTCACACGGGGTGGGTTATGAAATTGGCTTCGCCTTGAATATTGGCAAACCTGTCTTGTGTCTGTATCAAAAGGAGCGCAAAGTCTCCAAAATGATCACTGGAAACCCAGCTCCTGGGCTTGCTGTGAGAGACTACTCGAACGTGGAAGAGGCGCTTTTGCTGGCACGGACTTTCCTACATGATCTTTAAATACTTGTGAATATTATCACATGCAATCTATGACATTTGACGATGGTGGGAAAAAGGGGAATCGACTAATATTAACCCGGAGACGGAACCAAGACACCTCTAACGAACTCCTCCCTGTCTCCTCCTTTGGCGAAAGTTGCCGCCGAGTTTTACTCGGCGGCAACGTTTTAAGATGGGTATGATTGTTTTTTATTTCTATGAGGGCAGCAGCACTGTAAATGTGGAACCTCCGCCTGCAGTCGATTCCACCCATACACGCCCCTGATGCCTGTCCACAATGGATTTAACAATTGCCAGTCCCAATCCTGAACCTTCCACATGATCTGGAACATTTGAAGCGCGGTAAAACTTTTCGAATACGTGGTTTTGTTCTTCAGGCAAAATGCCCAAACCTGTATCCTCAACCTTGAGGACCGTCTGCTTATCCTGCGTGGAAATATAAACCCGAATACTGCCGCCTTCCGGCGTATATTTGATCGCATTGCCAATCAGGTTATCAAGCATCTGCCGAATACCAATGGGGTTGACACGTAAGGCCGGCATATTCTCTGCAATATCTGTTGTAAGGTTGAGCTTCTTTTTCTTGATTTGTGCGGCGAACATATTGAGAATATATTTGAGTACACCCTCAAGTTGTACGTACTCACGCCGTATATCAAAGCCTGCTTCCAGGCGGCCAAGATCGAGCAAGTCATTAATCAGGGAGGTAATATGCCGAATACTTTCCTGCAAGCGGCGTAAAAATTCCTGCTGGTTTTGGTTAAGAGGACCCGTACGTTCCACCAACTCTGTGTACCCGAGAATGGCGGTTAAGGGAGAGCGCAGGTCATGTGAAACCGTATGGATAAAATCGCTCTTCATACGGTCTAGTTCCTTGAAATATGAAATATCCTGCAGAGTTATTGCCGCACCTATTTTTGGAATGGGGGTATATTGGGCATTGAACATGCGGCCATCATCAAAGTTGATCTCGTGATATTTTACTGATTCCTCTCCTGAACGGGATAGCAAGGCATGCAGGTCTGCATTCGTAATGACATCCTTAAGTTGTCTGCCGGCGACCGCTTCTTCGTTCAGATTGAAAATATCTCGAATGGCATGGTTCACAAATAGAATGGTGTGATTCTCGTCCATGACGATCACACCATTTTGAATATTTGCGATGATCGCCTCCAATTTAACACGCTCGGCTTCGGAGATCTTGGCTTTTTCCTCCAGGGAGGAGGTGGTTCGCTTCACTTCACGGCGCAGCCAGTCCCCCAGCGTTCTCGCACGCGCCAGGCTCTTTTGAACCTCATCCACAATATCAGCCATTTTGAGCGGAGGATAAAGATAATTGCTCAACCCCGCTTTAAGCACAGATTTGGCAAGCCCGCTTGTATCCTTTTCAGCATAGAGAATGATCGGTAAAGTGGGGAAACGCTCAAGCATCTCGCTTGAGATGGTCAAGCCGTCACTCTCTGCAAACTTCTCACCAATGATCATTAATGCAGGAATAGCTTCCTGCACGGACTTTTCCAACCCTGCGCGATCGAGGGCAATTGCCACGTCAAAATTTGCCGCATATAAAGTTCGTTCCATTAAATCCAGGATCGGTGAGGGATTCAGCGCGAGGAGAATGAGAGTCTGTTTTGCCATGTGATCGATACTATCTTCTGTTTTTTCGAAGCCTCTGTCTTTTCAGAGCAGTCCGCAAGGCGTTGGAATGAAGATTATACAGAGTCGAAAGCCTTGCCTGTGTCTGTTTGAGTTCGGAAGCCGCCTCGCCATACACAAGAAGGATTTGTTCCCCGGATTCCACATTAATAAATTATCCTCGGCAAGATTCTATCACCTTTTCGAGTACAATTTTAGTCATGAATTTTGCCAGGATTAAGATCGCCGCAGTTATTCCAGCATACCGCGTGGAACGGGATATTGAATTTGTGCTGCGCGGATTGCCGCATTATATAAAATATATCATCGTTGTGGATGACGCTTCACCCGATTCAACCGCGGATACGGTCACCGCCGCTGCCAAAAAAGATAAGCGCATCACCCTGATTCAGCACAGGCAAAATCAGGGTGTGGGTGGAGCGATGGTCTCCGGCTTTCGCAAAGCCATCGAACTCGGCGCGCAGGTCGTCGTTAAGCTCGACGGCGATGGGCAAATGGACCCGGCCTGTATCCCAAGCCTCATCACGCCTCTCATTGAAGGCAAAGCGGATTATGCCAAAGGGAATCGTTTTCGCGATTTTCAAGCGCTTCAAAAAATGCCTTATATACGCCGCCTTGGAAACCTTGGGTTGAGTTTTCTCGCCAAAGCCGCCACTGGCTATTGGAGCATTTTCGATCCAACCAATGGATATTTCGCCATCCGCGCCGAAGTGCTCGCACAACTTCCACTTAATAAAATCGACCACCGCTATTATTTTGAAACCTCCATGCTCTCGTATTTATACATGCTTAATGCCTTCGTTTTGGATGTCACCATTCCAGCCCGTTATCGCAATGAGACATCCAATCTATCCATTCGCCGCAGCCTGTTTGAATTTCCCATAAAACTACTTGTCACATTCATCAGACGAATCGCATTGAAATACTATATCTATGATTTTTCAATGATGTCGCTTTACCTCGTCACCGGCATTCCATTATTGTTATTCGGTTTCACCTTTGGCATAACCAAATGGGTCCAATATGCCGGGCTTAATATCCCCGCTCCCACGGGCACAGTCATGCTTCCCACCCTTTCTGTTATTTTGGGGATTCAAATTCTGCTGTCTGCAATCGAAATTGATATGAATTCCACTCCACGCGAAGCGCTCTCGGATCCATTATGAAAACAATTGAATTCAACGCCTACAAAACGCGCTATCGAAACGCCATTCTACAAGTACTCTCACAGGTAGAAATTGGCCGCCTGGATGAAGCTGGCTTCCCAGCCTACTCGCATCGCAATCCGGTCATCAACTGGTTATTCTGGCAACGCCTTTGCAAAGTCATGGAATACATTCAACGTCCAACACCTTATGAGCGCGTGCTTGATTTTGGATGCGGCAGCGGCGTGATGCTGCCGCATCTTTCGCAGATCAGTTCACAAGTCATCGCAATGGATGTTGACCTTCTTGCGCTTGAACGCGTACAAGCATATATTCCGCTTCCATCGAATGTGGAAGTAAAAGATGCAACCAGGAACAATATCAGCGACCTGCCCGCAAATTCTTTAGATCTCATTATCGCACTCGATGTGCTTGAACATGTCAAAGACCTGCCTCGCACATTGAATGAATTGCTCCCGCTTCTCAAACCGAATGGTCAACTCATTGTGTCAGGCCCCACTGAAAATATCCTGTATCAGATCGGGCGCAAAATCGCAGGTCCCGAATATTCAGGCGCCTATCATGAACGCGGCATTGCCGAGATTAAACGAGAACTCCTGAAAATAACAACCATCCAACACATTGCGACATTATATTGGCCCATACCCCTCTTTGAGATCATCGCGGCAAAAAACTAGATATGCTTTTTTATCCTGAGAGATATACATGCAGCCCCAACCCTATATTCCCGGATTGATGCCCGCCGAGCCGGGACCGCTCTCGCGATTTCTGCCCGCCCTCGAAGAGGGGGTCATTTCCGCCTGGCTTTCGCATCTTGACTCAACTGGAAGCTGGCTGCTCGATCCATTCGGATTCTCCCCGCGACTCGCCCTCGAAGCCGCACGAAGCGGATATCGGGTACTGGTGACGGCGAACAATCCGATCACGCGTTTCCTGCTGGAGACATTCGCCAACCCGCCGCCTGAGTCGGAATTCATCGCCGCGCTGGCTGACCTTGGCGCAGTCAAAAAAGGGGACGAACGCCTCGAGCATCATTTTCAATCCCTGTATTTCACAACATGCGAAAATTGCAAACAACAAATTCAGGCGCATACCTTTTTATGGCGCAAAGGAGAGGGCGCACCCTACGCCCGCATCTACGAATGCAAACATTGCGGCGACTCTGGCGAACGCCTTGCAACAGAAGATGATGTGGAACGCGCAAAAAGAATCGCAGCCACAGATGCTTTACATCGATCACGCGCCTTGGAACGCGTGGTGTCGCTAAAAAACGAAGACCGCTTTTATGCAGAAGAGGCAATTCAACATTATCTGCCGCGTCCCCTGTACGTGCTGACCACGATCATCAACCGCCTGGATGGCTTGAGTCTATCCGCGGAACGAAAACGCGCATTGACCGCCCTGGTCCTGCTGGCGTGTGACGCCGGCAACACGCTCTGGGCATATCCATCTGAAAGGCCGAGGCCGAAACAATTAAGCACGCCGAATCAATTCCGCGAGCATAATGTGTGGATGATGCTCGAGCGTGGATTGAGTCTTTGGACGGGAACAGGCTCAACGGTCCCGTGCGAGGCGTGGCCCGGCAAGATTTCTGAAAGCGGCGGGATCTGCATCTATGAAGGTCGTCTCAAAGACCTGGCGCATGAAGTCAAAAAGGAGATTCCAATTGCGGCGGTGATCGGTTCAGTGCCGCGTCCAAACCAGGCGTTTTGGACTCTTTCCGCTTTGTGGGCTGGCTGGCTGTGGGGCCAGGAAGCAGTTGAGCCCTATAAAAATGCCTTGCGCCGCAGACGTTATGATTGGGCCTGGAATGCGACAGCGCTGCATGGGATATTCAGCCACTTGAATAAGTTGCTGCCAGAGGGTGTGCCGATGTTCGGTTTGATCCCCGAACCCGAACCTGCTTTTATGACCTCGGTGATCACTGCTGCGCAAACAGCGGGATTCAAATTGGAGAGCATGGCGCTGCGAACGGAACACGACCCCGTGCAGGTGATATGGAAGAGGCCCAAAAGACAATAGCGGGGAAGGTGAATATTGAGTTGATGCGGAAAGCCATGCGCGAGTATTTATCAGCGCGGGGCGAACCTGCCAGGTATTTACACCTGCACTGCGCGGGATTGATCGCGTGTGAGGAAACCAGTGCGCTCAAAGGACCAGAGCAAGAATTTGACGAGGCATTGCGAAAAATACAAGGTTTATTTGAATCCGTATTGAAGGACGGCGATGAGTTTGTCCATTATTCGACAGGCGAAAGCGTGGAGACAGGGATGTGGGATTTGGACCTGGATACCAGGGAGAAGGGCGCTCGTCCTGCCCAACCAACAGCTCAGAGCGAATCTTTTGCGGACCGTGTGGAAGTTGCCATTGTCACATTTTTACAAAAGAAAAACAAGACTGTTTGTCTTGAAATCGAAACGGATTTGTACCCGCGTTTCCCGGGTTTGCTGACGCCGTCCAAGGGCATGGTCCACGCAGTGCTGAATTCATATGCCAGGAAAGATGGCGAGAGCTGGAAACTGCGGGAGGAGGACCTTGCCCTGGCACGGCGAGAGGAGATGAATAAGATTTTCGGAATCCTTGAAACCCTGGGCGAGTGGTTGAACTATCAATCACAAAAGAAAGACGAGCAATTAATCTGGAAGGAAAACGATAAAACTGTCAAAAAATTCCATGTGCTGGCATCGGCTTTGATCAGCCGCGCATTGGAAAATGCGGATGAACAAACTGTGATCGTCATCCCTGGTGGGCGGGCTGCCCTGGCCGCCTACAAACAGGAACGCGATCCAGTACTCAAGGCGCGTTTGAAAAAACACCCGCTGGTGAAATATCGCTTGCTGCGCAGCCTGCTCGAGGTCCAGATGTTGACGCGTGAAACCTTTTACAAGCAAATTGCCAGCGACCCGGTGGAAGCCTCCACGGGGCAGATGATGATGTTTTGAGAATCAGGAGTGGGTCGCATATAAATTTGAAGGATGATTTTGGCGCGATGCACAAACCGAACATGTATAAGAAAATATTTTGTCTCCTTTTCATTTCCAGCCTGCTTGCCTCCTGCATCTCCATCTCCGGTGATTCGGAAGCGCGGGATACACCCCAGGCGAATTTTGTCACGGCAACATTGATTTCCACAAAACCAGGCTTCACCCCTGCCACACGAACTCCCACGCCTGTTGGTACCAGCACACCCGCCAGCGCAATCACCGCGCTGCCTGATTGCAAGGACGGCGCAGTACTTTTGCGCGATGTGACCATCCCCGATAATACACAAGTGAGAGCGGGTGAGATATTTACCAAGACCTGGGAACTTCAGAACAGCGGGACTTGTTCCTGGGTGAATTACACTCTGGTCTTCGCGGCAGGCGAACGCATGAACGCGCCTCTTTCCGCGCCGATACCCGACACTGCCCCGAATGAGAAGGCCCAAATCTCATTACCATTGACCGCGCCTATGTCCAATGGAACCTACACAGGTTACTTTACTTTGAACGATACGAATGGGAAAAATATTGACATCGGCGTTGAAAAGACATTCTGGGTCAGTATTGTTGTTGGAGCAGGCACAGTACCGGCGACAGGTACAGGCAATATCAGCACGCCCAATATCCCCGCTGGAGGGAACAGCAACTGCGCCTACTCTCAAAACGCAGGCTATGTGCAGGAAATCAGCTCACTGATTAACCAGGCGCGAAAAAATGCAAACTTGAAGGCGCTGACCGTGAACGGGCAATTGACCTCTGCCGCGCAGGCTCACAGCGTGGACATGGGGTGTAATAACTTCCTCGGTCATACCGGCTCGGACGGCTCAAGCATCCTCTCACGGATCAATCAAGCGGGCTACCATGGATATTATGTGGAGATCATCGCCATCGGTACACCGCAAAACGCCATGGACCAATGGCAGGCAGATACGACTCATTGGAATGCAGTCCTCGATCCACAGGCAACAAGCATTGGCGCTGGATATGCCTATTATTCAGGCAGTGATTACGGCGGATATATTACAGTGGATATGGGGAATCCATAAGCGACTGCAATAACATAAACAGGAGAACTCATGGACAAAATCTTCATCAAAGACCTGCTTGTACACGGTATTATCGGCGTGAATGATTGGGAACGCAAGACGCCGCAGGCTATATTGATCAATATTACCGCGTTTACCGATACGGTACGCGCAGGTCAAACGGACGATATTTATGATTGTGTGGATTACAGCGTACTGGCGGGAAAGATTCAGGCCCACGCAGAAACTGCCGCGCGGCTGACCGTGGAAGCGCTGGCCAATGATCTGGCCAGGATTTGCCTGGAACAGGACGGCGTGCAAAAAACGATCGTGCGCGTGGAGAAACCCGGCGCCGTGCGCTTTGCAAAATCCGTCGGTGTGGAAATTGAACGCATGCGGGATGACTGACCCATATGAGGTTTATCTCAGCCCCGGCTCAAACATGGAAGCAGAAAGCAATATCCCGAAAGTAGTTCACTTGCCTGGCAAGATGAACCCCTGATTTTCAATATCCCGTCAGACACAAAAAATTGTCTCGAGTCGCCGAGCAGGTACGCGGTCAAGTATGAACCGCTTACCTCGTCCAAATGCAGTTATATCTTGAGCGGACCCGCGCCTCGTGAAATATTGTCCAGGAATTCCTCGCGCGTGGCGATCTTGGAGCGGAAAATTCCGAGCATGGTGGAAGTGGTCATGCGCGCATCATGCTTGCGGACGCCGCGCATCATCGAGCAAAGATGCAGGGCTTCCACCACCACTGCCACGCCCTGCGGCTTAAGCAGGTTGTTGATAAAATCGGCGATCTGACGCGTCATCCGTTCCTGGACTTGCAAGCGGCGGGCGTACATATCCACAATGCGGGGAATCTTGGAGAGGCCGAGCACCTGTCCGCGGGGGATATAAGCCACATGCGCGCGTCCCATGAACGGCAGCATGTGATGTTCGCACAGACTGTAAAATTCAATATCGCGCACAATCACCATGTCATCATAGGTGACATTGAAAAGCGCATCATTGATGATCTTCTCCGGGTCCGCACGATAGCCGCTCAATAATTCAGGATACATGCCCGCCACGCGCCTGGGCGTATTCAACAAACCTTCACGCTGCGGGTCTTCTCCAAACGCACGCAGTATGGACTGAACCGCGGTTTCTATCGCCTCTGTGTCAATCTCGCTTTCGAGAAATTCCCCCCCGTTGGCATCATCGTCAAGATCATATTTTTCCATTTTGTCTCCAATCAACGGTAATGAATTCTCTGATTTTATCTGATTTGGGAAAAGAAACAACCACCAGTCCGGGAGTGCGAAACCATTGCGAAGAGATATGGCCTGGAAATAAAAAGCCCCCGGGAGATTCTCAGGGGCTTTCATGTTCTGGCAGGCGGATGAATATTCGCTAATGCGGCAGTAGGACTCCGGAATAAACGTTTCCATCCATTCCAGCCAGCATCTCGTGGATCATGTTTTCAAGCGCCCATTTGACTCGCAGGCGTTCCCTGACGGGCGGCGCAAAGGGATTAAATGTCACCGCTCTGCCAATCTGCACGGTGCGGCGCAGGGCGTGGACCGCCAGAGGATAAAACTGCAGCAGGCGCTTTGTGCGCTGGAAAAACAACTCGCCCAGGCGGACAAAACCTTTATTGAATGGAGACATTCCGAAGAGCGGATCCAGCGGTTGGTTTGGGTCTTCGGGGAATATCAGCACGAAACGACCCTGGGCCAGCAGGTCAATGCTTTGATCGAAGGTGATGCATAAATCATCCGGGATTGAATGGACGGGGATGCATCCAGCCCCGTTCAACAACGGGACGGAGATTTTCGAGATGAGTTTTGCCGCCCATAAACTGAATGGCATGGACAGGTGAAGCTGCCTTTCGACAAAATCCCAGCGCAGATATTCAGGGGCTAGATTTGCATCCAGCATGTCCGAGACCACCCAGGGATGGAGTCTGCGCGGCACGCAGGAAACCACTGCAATCGGCCCCAACGCATTGAGGTGATTCGCAACCAGGACCGCAGGCCCCTGCTTGGGCAGGTTTTCTTCTCCTTTTACTTCTCCTCCCCAGATGAAAGCCTGAAATCCTGCGGCGAGGGATCGATACAACAGGTCTTTCACTCGCACCTCCGTTTTCAATTTCACTATACGACTTTCACCGCGCCATTTCAAGGCGCTTTTGAGTCCTATTGGGCTGACATGTAGCCCGCGCCTGACTTCCAATCAAGAGTATACTTTTCGATCATGCTCAAAACCCTGCGTCACATTCTCGCCATTTTCCTGCTGCCTGTCATGGTGGTCATCTTGATCCCCGCCTGGCTGTCCTTTGCTTTTTTGGATTCTGATACCCGTTGGGTTGGGATGACCTCTCTGACCTGGACAGGCTTGATCGCAGGCGCCTTGTCCGCCTGGCTTGGGCTTATATTATTCGTGTGGTGTCTGAATCTATTTGCGATCATCGGCCAGGGGACTCTGGCTCCGTGGGATCCAACGGAAAAACTTGTCGTCTCCGGCCCGTATCGCCACCTCCGCAACCCGATGATCTGCGGGGTGGCGTTGATATTGATCGGTCAGGCCCTGTTTTGGGGCTCGTGGATCATCGCGCTCTGGGCGGGGATTTTCATCCTGATCAACCATGTCTATTTTATATTTTCAGAGGAGCCGGGCCTGGCAAAACGCTTCGGCGAAAATTACCTCAATTACAAAGCCAATGTCCCCAGATGGATTCCACGTCTCAAACCGTGGAAGGGACAATAAAACTGTAAGGTAAGTCACTCATTGCTTTTTACTCATCTTCCCCACCTCGGCTGCCAATCGGAAATCGGATTGTTCGTTAAATTAGTCACGTCCGTCCCATCAGGGTGGATGATGTAAATTTCGTTATTCCCATCTCGAAAGGAGGCGAAGGCGATCCAATTCCCATCCGGCGACCAGCTTGGGCCGAGGTTATCCCCGCTGTTTGTGAGCTGCACCAGATTCGTCCCATCCACATGGATGATGTAAATATTGTGATCCCCAGCTGGACCCGCATAAATGGCAAGCCTCGTCCCATCGGGCGACCAGGAACTGCGCCCGCCCATATCCTTTAATTCCGTCACCTGGCGGACGTTTGTACCGTCCGCGTTCATGACAAACAATTGCCGCGCTCCCGCACGCGAGGATGCGAAGGCGATCATCGAACCATCAGGTGACCAGGTCGGGTCAATATCATCGGAGGTGGTGATGGCATGTGGATTCGAGCCGTCAGGCTTCATCACCCAAAGTCCATTCCCTTCGTTTGTAAAGACGATCCAATCGCCGTTCGGGGAAAGCTCTGGCGCATATAAACTGCCAATGCCTCTTGTGAGGCGCTTGAATTCTTTGCCGTTAATATTGATGGAATAGACCTCAAAGTTCCCGGTGCGGCGCGAGGAGAAATAGATCGTCTGTCCGTCTGGAGAAATGGATGCGTAAAAGGCTGTCGCTTCAGCATCTGTGACCTGCTTGCGGTCTGACCCATCGGCATTCATCAAACATATCTGGTCGATCTGCTTGATATAACAGGTGAAGGCAATCTTGCCGCTCAGAGACCCATTCCCGCCAAAAGTGGGGACAGGCGAAGGGATCAACGTTGGCGGCAACGTAGGCGTGGGGAAATCCAATGGCAGCGCCGTGGAAGTTTCAAAAGGCAGACCGGCCAACGGAGTTGGGTCGGGGCTTTGACTGGGAGGGTTTATCCAGATGTAATAAAACACTCCGGTCAATACACAAATCCCCAGCACTCCGATGACGATTCCAACCAGCAGGATCTTGTCAAACGTGGTGAGAAGTTTACGCGGTGCAGACATGGTCAGTATTTTATTCGATTAATGGATAAAAGAAATGTACCTCGCCCCCGAGCGGATTTCCTCCCTCGGGGGCAAGTTTTGTTTGCAGCCCTGTTATCCCTCTGAGCACGAGGCGCCAGGTATAAACAGATACGTTGGTAACGTACATCATTTGCCAGATGGCATATAATTGACAATCAAGGAAAGTCTAGAAATGGAAACTTACGCTACCGACAAGGGAGAAATTATCATTCCCGCCCCTTTGCGGCGGAAATATGAGATTAAAAACGGTACTAAGATCATCGTTACAGATACCGGGAATTCAATTGTCTTAAAGCCTATAACCGGGCAGTACCTTAGAAAACTTCAAGGCTCTCTCAAAGGCAGGGGCGGGCTGAAAGTGCTGGTTGAAGAACGTCGCAAAGACCGGAAATAAAAAAAATAAACATAGCGAAAACTCATAAAGTCGAATATGTAACTGACGACAAAGTGTTTAGGTCATTGGAAAGCGAAATCAAAGATCCATAGATATAAAAACTCTGATTATGTATTTTGAGGATTTCCTATGACAGTAAGTTTCAGAGATCTTGAATTTGGTCAAAGTTATGAACGCCCATTTTTAGCAAAACTTTGGGGTTATCAGAGTTTTCACGCTATCTCCAAAGGTGTTATCACCCCTGCCAACACAAAATACATTATTCTCTTTGTGACCAAAGATAAGCAACAGGCCTTGCCACAATACAATGATTACATTGATGGAAACATGCTATTCTGGGAGGGCGAAGAAAAACATGTTTCGGATAAAAGAGTTGTTGAAGCCAATAAAAACCAAGATGAAACCCATCTATTCTACAGAGATACTCATCATTCTCCGTTTATTTATTGTCTGTAAATAGGGTGTAAAACCCCTGCCTTTAGGCAGGCCGTTTTCAACATCTGAGTTATTATAATAGGAACATGAGTTATCGAAAAACGGCTCATTCAGTCTATGATCTGAAGTATCACATCGTTTGGATCACGAAGTATCGGAAACCGATCTTGCAAGGAGCAATCGGGTTGCGGGTACGAGAGTTGATCCGACAAACGTGTGCCAGTTTGGATGTCTACATAGAGAAGGGGCATGTAGCGAAAGAACATGTGCACTTGCTGGTGTCAGTACTTCCAGATATAGCGGTAAGTGAATTGGTGCAGAGGATGAAAGGGCGAAGCAGTCGGCTCGATGTTGCAAGAGTTTGGCGAATTGAAAAAGGCATATTGGGGCAGGCACCTATGGGCACGTGGGTACTTTGTAGCGAGCACAGGGAACGTGACGGATGAGATTATAGCGGAGTACATCGAAAAACAAGGTCAGCAAGACTTAGATGCTGGAGAGGAAGATTTTAGTGTGGCAGAGTAGCTTTAGTCGAATTTCATTCGACCTTCAAACCTATCGCCTTTAGGCGATAGTAGTTTAGTTGATCGAGGATATATAACTTTCAAAAATAATGGAAGTATGAATATTTCACAAAGATTAAGCCCATTTGCACGCAAGGTTTTCGGTATAGATGATGAACTTCAATTGCGAAGTGTTTTTCCTGAAAACAAAGAATATTTATTTTTTCATCGAAGTGAAGTTTTTAAATAAAATATACTCCGAAGTCGTCGTAACTCAGGATGTAATAGAGCCCCCTCCGCCCTCTCGGGCACCTCCCCCAAATCCGACATAAACATATTTTGTGACATATAAAGTCTTTATGTCGGATTTGGGGGAGGACGGGTGGGGGTCTGGCTGTCCGAAACATTCAAACATGCCAAGGAATAATCAAATATTTTGGATGGAGAAGTTGAACAGGAATTAAGAATAATCGGATGGAAGGTAATCCGTGTTTGGGAGCATGAACTGGGGAATTCTGCAAAAGTTGCCGCCAAATTGCTTCGTTATTTTGTTTAATACAAAATATCCCTGAAAGTCTCTCGACTCTCAGGGATATTTCCTAATCCCTAATCACGAATGCCTTTTCCCCTACACCACTATACTCACCAGGCGTCCCTTGGCCACGATCACCTTCCTCGGCTGCCTGCCTTCCAAATGCCTCTGGACAGCCTCACTCGCCAGCGCCGCGGACTTGATCTCATCCTCCGTCGCCTCGGCTGGGACGGTGATTCGGTCGCGCACCTTGCCGTTGATCTGGATGGGCAATTCGATTACGTCTTCCTTCGCAGCGGCTTCGTCCACTTGCGGCCAGGACTGTTGATGGATCGAATACGGCTTGCCCAGGTAATTCGTCCACAGTTCCTCGGCGATATGCGGCGTGACCGGAGCCATCATCTTCAAATAGATTTCCTGGGCTGCCTTCCATGCCGCGCTGCCAGCCGCGCCGGCTTCGCGCGCCTTGTACATTTCGTTCATCAATTCCATCAGGGATGAAATGATCGTATTGAATTCGAAGTTCTCGAAATCGCCCGTCACCCTGCGCAGAGTCTGGTGAACCTTTCGGCGCAGATTCTTTGTCACTTCATTGGATTCATCTGAGGGTTGAGTAGAGCGAGCGTTCGCCTCGCTCGTATCGAAACCCGAATCGGTGAACAAAGTCCACACGCGGCGCACCCATCTCGCGCTTCCTTCGATGCCATGCGAGTCCCACGGCGCGCCCATTTCCCAGCGTGCGAAGAACATGATGTAGGCGCGCACCGTATCCGCGCCGTATTTATTCACCAGCACATCGGGCGCGATCACGTTGCCCCTGCTCTTCGACATCTTGTCGCCGTCCTCGCCCAGCACCATGCCTTGATTGCGTAACTGCAGCATCGGTTCGTGACCTTTGACAATGCCTGCATCGCGCAAGGCCTTGTGGAAGAAACGTGTGTACAGCAGATGCATGGTGGCGTGCTCAATGCCGCCCGTGTAGGTGTCCACCGGCATCCAATAGTTGTACTCGGCTTGATCGAACGGACCCTTGTCGTAATGCGGCGACAGGTAACGCAGGTGATACCACGACGAACACATGAAGGTGTCCATCGTATCGGTTTCACGCGTGGCAGGCTCGCCGCAGACGGGGCAGGTGGTATGTTTCCAGGTCGGGTGCAATTTCAAAGGCGACTCGCCGGTCGGCTTCCATTCCACATCTTCGGGCAATTTCACGGGCAGTTGGTCATCGGGCACAGGGTTCCAGCCATGCGCCTCGCAATGGATCATCGGGATCGGCGCGCCCCAATAACGCTGGCGCGAGATCAGCCAATCGCGATAGCGATAATTGACCGACTCCCTGCCGATGCCCTGCTGCGCGATCCAATCCAGCACGGCCGCAATGCCCGGATTCTTTCTTCCTTTTTCCGTGCCGACCTTCGTCCCGTTGAACGGGCCTGAGTTGACCATCACGCCGGGTCCCGCGTAAGCGGCCTGCATCTCCCCTGCGCTCGCTTCATTCTGGACCTCGGGCCGGATCACTTCGACGATGGGCAGTTCATACTTTTTGGCAAAAGCGAAATCGCGTTCGTCGTGCGCGGGCACAGCCATGATCGCGCCCGTGCCGTAAGACATCATCACATAGTCCGCGATCCAAATCGGGATGCGCGCCTGATTGACAGGGTTGATGGCATACGCGCCTGTGAATACGCCCGTCTTCTCTTTGTCCACCGCGCCGCGTTGAATTTCGGTTTGACGCGCGGCTTGTGCCTTGTACTCTTCGACTGCCGCTTTATATTCCGCCGTTGTAATTTTATCTACCAACGGATGCTCAGGCGAGAAGACCATAAAGGTCGCGCCCCACAAAGTATCGGGACGGGTGGTGAAGATCTCAACCTCATGACTCCCCTCTCCTTCTGGGAGAGGGGTTGGGGGTGGTTTCACTTTGAAGATCACCGACGCGCCTTCGCTGCGATCGATCCAATTGGTCTGCAAGGTCTTAACCGTCTGCGGCCAGTCAATGCCATCGAAATTCAACAGTTCATAGGCATATTGGGTCGCTTTGAAGAACCACTGCTCCAGGTCCTTTTTGATGACGGGCGTGTTGCAGCGTTCGCAATGACGGTCGTCGCCCCAGACCTGCTCGCGAGCCAGCGTAGTATTACAGTTCGGGCACCAGTCCACGGCAGACATCTTGCGATAGGCCAGGCCGGCCTTATACAGCTGAATGAAGAACCATTCCGTCCACTTGTAGTATTCGGGCGAGGCCGAGACGGCCTCGCGTTCCCAATCGAACATCGCGCCCATCGACTTCATCTGCTTGCGCATTTTCTCGATGTTCTGGAAGGTGCGCTTCATCGGGTGGACGCCGTCCCTGATGGCCGCATTCTCCGCAGGCAGACCGAAGGCGTCAAAACCCATCGGGAACAGCACGTTATAACCCTTCATGCGCATATATCTTACGCGTGCATCGGAGGGGGTCATGGCATACCAGTGACCGATATGCAAGTCGCCGCTGGGGTAGGGCAGCATCGTCAACGCGTAATGCTTCGGCTTGCTGTGGTTGATCACCGAACGATACAACTTGTCCGCTTCCCATTTTTCCTGCCACTTCTTTTCGATGATCTGCGGCTGGAAGGATTTATCCCCTCTTGCAGGCGCAGGCGCACTTGTTTTCCTGGTTTCGACAGGCATGATCGCTTTTGGTTTTTCCGTCACAGGGACTACTGCCTTTGGCTTTTCAGCCACAACTACCACGGCCATCTTCTTTACCGGTTCGATTGCCATCATGGGTTTCCTGGCAGGGGCTTTTGTGGCCTTTGCTTTCGGCGCAGTTTTCCTGCCTGCAGGTTTTTTCGCTTGTGCCCTGGGTGCGGCCTTCTTTGCCCTGACAGACGATGACGCGACGGATTTCTTCGCGACCTTCACGGCTTTATTCTTCTTCGGGGATGATGTGGCTGCAGGCTTCTTTACAGTTACCTTCCTAGCCTTACTCTTTGCAGGCGCTGCCTTAACAGCCTTCTTCACTGCGACTTTTTTGGTCACAGGTTTTGCCGCTTTCACGGTCGATTTTTTGGATGTCACTTTTTTCCTGGTTTCTTTTTTCTTTGTTATTGTCATTCTTACCTCATGAAGTTAAGCGTTAATTTCAAGGGACTCTTGACCCTTCGACAGGCTTAGAGCATCGCCTTGTACATTTTACAACCTGTATATCAAGGAGGCGTGGAAGCAAAGGTCCCTGCTTCCAGAAGAATATGTCAGTACTGATATTTGCTTTCATCACATATCTCCTCATTTTTGTCGTCCCAAACGAGCGCTTTCCAGTTCGCAGCGCCATATTAAACAAAAATTCCTCCATCCACATAGGGACGAAGGAAACCTCCGCGGTACCACCCGCTTTACGTCGCAGCTTGCGAACGTCACTTTGATGCTGTAACGGGCCTACCCGTCGCTGACTACTTTGGTTCACCAGCGAAGTCCTCTTGCGAGAGACAGGCGAGTTCGATCTTGGAGTGTCCCGTAGACACTGGCGCTGGGCTTCCACCTCACTCTCCCAACTCGCTGACGGGTTGACCTACTACTCCTGCTGTGACTTTTCAATTTTTGTTTTTGGTGGACCCAGAGGGATTCGAACCCTCGACCTTCTCAATGCCATTGAGACGCGCTCCCAACTGCGCTATGGGCCCGGTTTCAGTAATCAGTGATCAGTTTTAGACAGTGGTTCAGACTGATTACTGTTCACTGCCCAGTGGACCTGAGGGGATTCGAACCCCTGACCTCCTCAGTGCGATTGAGGCGCGCTCCCAACTGCGCTACAGGCCCAAATTCAAGGCGCAGGGTATTCTACCTGAGGCATTTGGGAATGTCAATGAATACCATAATTCATTATGCCGTTGCGAGGCGGGCACTTGCTCTCCATGGTGCCACCCGCCAAGGAAGGTATCCCGACGAAGCAATCCCTCAATCCAGGGAGGAGACCGCTGCGCGGAACCCTCGCAGACACATACGCAATAATCATCGCCGATGCGATGGTTTTTACTTCGCTTTTTCTCCAAACACCAGTTCCAGGAAATCCTGAATCAGGATCATCAGTTGCGGTTCCAGTTCGGGCGTAAACAGTAGCATCCCATGCAGGTTAATGCCGGGATAAACCACGGACCGATATTTCTCTCCGCCGGCGCCCTCACAAACAGTAGCAGACTCGCTATCCAGTTCGCTCGCCAGGCACCAGACCGGAATTGAGGCAAGGTCTTTCACCACTGCGGCAAAATCCATTCCCAAATAATTGCCCGGAGAGAGTGAAAATGCGCCCACGCATCCGCTGCCCGCCTCCTGATTGTAGAGCACACAGCCATCCGCTGCGCCGTCCGCGCCGATGCTGGCGCCCAGGGATGCCATGCGGGTCGCGTCCACGCCTTCCAATCCTGCTGCCGTGACGAAAGCCGCTTTGGCGTCTTTCGCCCAATTGGAGAGGTTGCCCAATCCCTTTTCGCTTTCACCGTAATCGCGGAAATCAAAAGCGAACACGGCAACCGAAAATTCCGGGGACATGGGTGGGAACCAGGTGGAATCCAACCATGGCGTGGGCATGCCTGCCGGTAAACCAGAACCGGCGTTGGCGCAGCGCTCGGGATTCGCCGGGTTTTCATCACGGCGGTTTTGCAGCCAGGGGGCTATCTCGCACCAGTCTGTCAGGTCGCCGCCCGCCCAGTGCATCAGGATCATGATCGGCACGTCGGCATACTTCGACGGGTAGTAATAGCCCACCAGATTTTTTCCGTCGTCGGCCTGGAACTCCACCCGCTGCGGATCGGCGCTCAGGCCCAAGAGCGGTTTCCGCGGTTCGGGCGTCAATGTCGGCGTGGGCGGTTCTGTTGGAATGTCGGTTGGCGTCTGCGTTGGCGGCTCAGTGAGCGGCGCAAGCATGGATGGGGAACACGCGGCGAGCAGCAGTGAGAAGGTCACTGCCCACGCTATTCCCCAGAATAAACCTCGGTTGCTTCGGACATTTGCGCACATGATGGCTTCTCCTTTTTGAATTGATACATTTGATAGGAAAATAGGACTCCAGCCACCGCTAAGAAATCATGCCAATAGTATATTCATTCTAGCAATATCGGGATGTGGATTCAAGCATGGTTTCCCCACTTGACCCTTGCTCTGGAACGTCCTACAATTCGACTTGTACGTTTTCATAACCTGCCTATTGGAGGAAAATGTCTTCACAAAATCCAGGTTGTCTGGCCGCCCTGTTTGGCGTCCGTTCGAAGCCTCGGCCTGCAGGCGTTCCCGATGCTGCAACACAAAAACCAGCAATTTCGGCCCCGCTAGATGAAGCTGTACCGATCAATGAGGAAATTGCTTTAAAACGCCCTTACCATGCCAGGGGATTCCTGCTGACAAAGGCCGAAGCAATTTTTTATCACCTGCTCAGGGATATGGTAAAAGGGCATTTGGTCATTTTCCCACATGTTGCACTTCGCGACCTTGTCACGATAGTGGATCGCTCGGATTATTTCACTTACTATAATAAAATAGATCGAAAGCAGATGGATTTTGTGCTCTGTGATCCAGGCACGCTGCAACCGATATTTGTCATCGAATTGGACGACTCGTCTCATAACCGCCCGGATCGCATGCTGAGGGATGCTTTTGTGGAGGTTGTGCTTGAGTCTGCAAAAATTCCCCTGGTGCGGGTGCCTGTCAAACGCAATTATGACCAAAAGGAATTGGGGGAGTTATTCAGGGCTGCCATTACAGAGTATATGAAGTATAAAAGTGAATTTTCGAGCGACTCGGCAGTCGGGTAAAGGTTTGGGGGAGGTCGAAATTACCTGAAGAAGCGGGACGATTTAGTTGTCATAAAGTACCAATTGAGTTGGGCGGTTTTATGCTTTTTCTCACTTGACCCGCTTCTCTGGCGGGTCTACAATTCATCTGTCTGACAATTCCAAAATTCAACTCTCACAAGGAGATTTACCATGCCCGATTTCTTATTTCGCGGCGATCTTGCCAAGCTTGATCCGCATACATTCGAACTGACTCAACTTGAACAGGAACGGCAGGCTCGCAAACTGATTTTGATTCCATCTGAATCCACTGCGCCGCTGGCGGTGCGCGAGGCTTTGGCTTCCGCCTTCCAGAATATTTATGCCGAAGGCTACCCCGACGAAGAGTCACGCTGGATGAGCGAGCAGGAGATCCTCGATTATCCGGCGCGACTTGCTCATTATCGCCGCAGCGGCGATCCGCGCTATTACAAGGGTGTGGAATACGCGGACGCGGTCGAGGCGCTGGCTCGCCGGCGCGCGACGGAAGCCTTCGCAGCGAATGGTTACAAAGCCGACCAGATCTTCGTCAATGTGCAGGGACTCTCCGGCGGACCTGCCAATAACGCGGTCTATCAGGCCCTGCTCACCCTCGGCGATACCGTCATGGGGCTGAACCTGCTGCACGGCGGACATCTCTCGCACGGCTCGTCGGTCAACCGCAGCGGCAAGTGGTTCAAGGCGGTGCATTACACGATTGACCAGAATGAAAAGCTTGATTACGAAGCGATCCGCAAGCTGGCTGTGGAGAACAAACCCAGGCTTTTGATCGCGGGCTATTCATCCTACTCGTGGGTTCCCGATTGGAAGAAGTTCCGCGAGATCGCGGATGAAGTCGGCGCGTATCTATTGACCGACATCTCGCATATTGGCGGACTTGTAGCGGCGGGCGTGGTGCCTTCACCGATCGGGTATGCGCACGTGGTCATGTCTACGACTCACAAGTCGCTGGACGGCCCGCGCGGCGCGGTCTTGATGACGACCGACGCGGCGATTGCGAAGAAGATCGACAAGGCGGTCTTCCCTGGCGAACAGGGCGGACCGCATGTCAATGTCTTCGCCGGCCTGGCATTGACCTTCAAACTCGCTCAGACGGCGCAGTTCAAGAAATTGCAGGCTCAGACGATCAAGAACGCAAAAGCAATGGTGGACCAATTCCAGAAGCGCGGATTCCGCGTGCCCTTTGGCGGGACGAATTGTCACATGCTCAATGTGGATGTGACTTCGGTCGTTGGTGAAGATGGTACGAGACTCAGCGGTGACCAGGCTGCGCGTATTTTGGATATCGTCGGTGTGGTGGTCAATCGCAATACGATTCCCGGTGACAAGAATTCAGCTGACCCGAGCGGCATTCGTTTGGGCACGCCGTGGATCACTCAGCGCGGATTCAACGAGAAGACCACGCGCGAACTAGCCGACGTCATGGCGGATGTGCTCGAAGCCTGCGCGCCTCATTCAGTGGATACGGTGAAAAAAGGCAAACAGCGCCGCGCCAAGTTGGACTTCAATGTATTGAACGATGCCAAGTTGAAAATTAGAACATTGGCAGAGAAGGCGGGCATTGATTTCAAATTTAAGAAGAGTGGGTATCCGCATTTCTATTACATTGATGACAAAGTAAGTCGGACTGCCAGTCCGACCTACGCCGTCTTCGAACTCACAGGTCAGCGCGTGCGACAGGCCTTGGATTATGCAGTGTCGTCTGACCTCTCCGCATTGAAGAAGGGCAAGACGCAAGTAACTTCCATTGCAACTCCGAAGGGCGCTGTCAAAGGGACCTTGAAGAACGTGGATAACACGGCATATCAATTAGCGGTGCCTGTCAAGAATGCATCCGCAGTAGCCACCTGGCTGCGCGATCTTTCGGATGGGTATACATCCTTTAATTTGGACGGCTCAAAAGATTTCAGCGCGAAGCGCATGCCTGGGCCGTTTGTGGTGAATGAGATTGTAGGGGCACGTCGCAACGTGCCCAAATTAACGCCCACCGTCCCGCCTCTCAAAGGTGGAGTCAAGCCCTGGTTTATCGGAGTCAGCTCCGAGATTAAGGAAGAAGCGCTGCCGCCTTTCATCTGGAATGAAGTCGAAGGCGAAATAAAGAAGACAACGCTGAATCAAGTCCATCGCGATGCAGGTGGCAGAATGGTCCCATTTGCGGGTTGGGAGATGCCTGTGCAGTACACGGGGATTTTCGAGGAACACCTTGCCACGCGCAATGCGGCGGGCTTGTTCGATGTTTCGCACATGGGCGTGTACGATGTGCGCGGCGCGGATGCGGCTTCCTTCCTCGATACGGTCTGCGGCAATGATTGCGGGGGTCTTCGACCGGGCGAGTCTTTGTATTCGCATTTCCTGACGCCCGAGGCGGACGTGATCGACGACACGCTTGTCTATCGCCGCGGCTGGGATAATTATCTGGTGGTCGTGAACGCGTCGAACGATGACAAGGATCGCACGTGGCTCGAAAGTGTGCGCGATGGAAAGGTGCGAATCGACAACGGGCGGCCATGGGCGCGGACTTACGGCTATGAGGCGAACATCCGCAACTTACGGGACCCGAAAGCTGGTTCCGCCATGCGGGTGGATATTGCCCTGCAAGGGCCGAAGAGCCGCGAGGTGCTACTGGCGATGGGCGTGGACGATAAGACTCGCGCGAACATCATGAAGTTGAAGCGCACCGAGTTGTGCGATGCAGTCGTCGGAGGATTTGATCTGATCGTCTCGCGCACAGGTTACACAGGCGAGAAGATGGCCTTTGAATTATTCGTCCACCCTGAACGCGCCGTGGACTTCTGGAATGCGGTCATGAAAGCAGGCGAGGGGTTTGGCGTCAAGCCGATAGGTTTGGGCGCAAGAGACTCATTGCGCACCGAAGCGGGACTTCCGTTGTATGGGCATGAGATGGGATTGGGTTCAGGGAAGGGTGGTTTCGATACGCCCTCCGCTGCCGCTCCGGGCTACTCAATCACCAGAGACTTGGGTGTGGCAGAGGCTGGTTTCGGTTCGTACGTCAAGACCTATAAGCCGTGGTTCATCGGGCGGGATGCGTATGTGGTTCGCGAGAAAGAACGCAAGGGTGTGGTCATCCGCTTTACATTCGATGAGCAGCGCGTGCGCATGGCGCACAACGGCGACCCCGTGATGAACGCGGACGGCGAACACATCGGCTTCGTCACATCTTGCGCCATTGATGGACAGAGATTCATCACAGGCCAGGCGTATTTGGACTTGGCGTATGCAAAGGAAGGCACACCGATCTTGATCCACCAAGGCGGCGTGATGGATCGTCCCGCTGGGATGGCGAAGGTGGTCAGCAGGTTTGCGAAATTGTAGGTGGATGAAAGAAAAGAGATCAGATAATTAAGGATTAGGAACTGGGCGGCGGGCTTTCTGGAACGAAAGTCTGCCGCTTTTGATTGTGCTTGCCTGATAGATTGAACTGTTGTATATTTGTTGCAGGAATGACCACATGAATTTTGGATGGGATCCGCGCAAAGCAGAGATCAATCTTCGCAAGCATAATGTGTCGTTCACAGAAGCTGACCGCGGCAACCGTATCCGAATTATTAGTGCTCGTGAGTTGACTCCAAGTGAGCGAAAAGCCTATGAAAAAGAAAATGACTGAACTTAAAGATGAACTGCGCGCCGAGTATGATCTGAAATCCTTGCTCAAAGGGGGCGTGCGAGGAAAATATGCAAAGCGATACCGTGAAGGGACGAATCTTGTCCTGCTCGAACCAGACGTTGCCAAAGCCTTTCCAAATGAAAAGGCAGTTAATGAGGCATTGCGCCTGGTGATGGAATTGAACAAGGTGCAGGATAAAGCCAGACAGAGGGCGGCGTGATGGATCGTCCCGCGACGGCGGCGAAGGTGGCGAGTCGGTTCGCGAAATTATAGTCAACGGATGCATCGCAAACGGATGCGCGGATTTGGAACGGATGGGACGATGGAGGGTGGGACGCCGTCTCATTTGTTATTACGGTGGCAAGTAGTTGTATAATACCCACACTATGGCAAAAGAGGGAAAGGTGCTTTATGAAGTCAGCGACAACTGAGGATTATCCCGCGACAACGGCGAAGCTATAGGGGAGTGAAAGAGGAAAAAGATGACACAACAACAAGGTGAAATAGAGCAACGGAAACAGGACCGGCTGGAACTCGAGCAGAAGCAGGAACAGGAACAAAAACAGCGGCAACAGGAACGACAGCAACTGGAGCAGGAACAGGAACTGAAGCAAAAACCGCAAGAACAGGAACGTTTGCAACAGGAACGGGAGCAGGTAGAGAAACAAAAACTGCGCAGGCAGGAACGGCTGGAGCTCGAGCAGGAGCAGGAAGAAAAACAAAAACTGCGTAGACAGGAACAGTTGCAGCTCGAGCAGGAACAGGAATTGAAACGAAAATTGCGCCAGCAGAAAGAGCAACAGAAGAAATAGTAAAAGCTGCAGTCATACCGATCTAATTCACCAGGGCGACATGATGGATCGTCCCGCCACGGCAGCGAATGGAATGATCGGTGGAATTGAAGATGGTGACGCCCAGGAGATTTTTGATTGGTCGAAAAAGTTTTTGAAAGCCGCAGGGAAGTATTTCACATCAGCGTTAACAAAAGGGAAGCCAGTGCATGCACTGGCTTCCCTTTTTCTTATTGAGTTACGGACAATGGAAACCGAAACCTACAGAGGGATATCCCTTATAAACAGGTTCCGTGATCTCGATCCCAAACCAGCGGTGGTCGTTTTGGGAAGCGGCGCGCCCCAATTTCCATACGCGGGTCACTGTCTTTGTCCCAGCGGCGGTCATTGTGATGGTTTTTGGATTTGAATTGTTGCCATCCTGTTGAAGCCAGCGATAGGCAAATTCCAGGGGACCGTTGGTGGTGAAGGTGGCGTATGCCGTATAGGTGGTATTGGCTGGGCAGCCTGTCAGCGGGTCGCGGGTAATGTAAAGATCCATGGAGGTGACGGCATAATCGGGGTTTTCTGCCGAGGAGACGACAATCTCAGTGTAGAAGGGGGCATCCAGGTAACCCACGCCGTACGTGATCTTGTCGGGGGTCTGGAGTTTCCACTCGGAGCGGTAGCTGCCGTCTTCAATGGGGGTGGTTAATACCAGGGAAATCGGTATGGTTGCTCCGGGGCCGGCGGGTTGCGGCAAATTGTAAACATATCCTCCGCCCAGGATGTTGCCGTCCCAAAAGACGATCTTGTAATTGGTATCCCAATAACAATTGCTTGTATTGGTGATCTCCCAGGTCTTTGTGAATTGTTCGCCGGGTTTGAAAATGGTGCCGTCCACAATGGTTTCGCTCACCAGGCTTGCCTGTGCACATTCGGCTTTGGAAGCATTCGGAGACAGGGTGGGGGAGGTGGGCAGAGTCAGCGGCGTCGGTAACTGGAAGGGGGTCTTTGTAGGGATGACAGGCGCGGAGGGAGTTTCGGTATTTGGAGTTTCGGCTGTATTTTGCGCGGCGACGGTCTGCGCAACGGAAGTTTGAATGGCGGCTTCCTGTGCTGCGCCTGCCCCGCAGGCTGTGATGAGCAGGGATAAGGTTATGGTTAGGGTGAAAAGTAAATATTTTATGGATCTTGTCATTTTCTTCCTTTCATACTACAGGAAATATTATACTGTTAAACAAGAGCGCCCGCGGAACCGGGCGCTCAGACTGCGATTACCCTGCAGGCGGAATTTACGGCGAATAAGTGATCGCCAATGTTACTGGCGCAAGGATCAACACGTCGTCAATATTTCCATCGCCATCGGTTAATGTATCTTTGAATTGCAGGCGGATCTGGAAACGCGAGGAACCGACTGCGCTTTGGATTGCGGAGGTGAAGCCGGAATCCGAGTAAGGGGCTTCCAATTCGCCAGTATTGCACCAGCGAGTAATAGCACTCACCGCTCCAACGGGAACAAAGTCACTGGCATCCACCACGCCATAATTTTGCACATAAGCGCGCAGACAACCAAGCGTAACAAACGGGTCTGCCCGCACCTGACTCCCGCCTTTCAATAATAACGAGGCGGCTTGAATCGTTGATCCAGATGGAACTCCCGAAATATCAAAACTCAGGAATGCCTCCACGCCCAGGTTGCCCAGACTATCTCCAGCGGCTACGGTCAACGGATTGACTGAGCCGTCACTAAGCACTAGTCCACTTTCGCCAGCCATATAAGTTAAGTTAACAGTGTGTGAAGATACAACGGTATTTGTCGCGGTCGGTGGGTTTTGTACTTTAATCTGAACATAGAATTTTCCAAACAATACACCCGATCCGTCTCGTAATTTCCAGTTCCCGGTGTAATTGCCGGTGGAGACGGGAGCGGTTAAGTTAACTGAAATGTCTATGGTTTGGCCAGGGTTGACATTGCCAACCAAAGCCTGTGATGGTGGGCCACTCATAGCGTTGCCATCCGAGAACGCGATGGCATAGGAAGGTGTCCATGCACAGGTGCCGATGTTTTTCAGCCGCCAGGTTTTCGTGAAGGCTTGGCCGGGCGTCATGACGGTCCCATCCGGGATGGTGATATCTGCGATAAATTGTGCCACATTACAAGTTGAGGTGGCGGGCGCTGCCGACGTGTTTGTCGAATCAGGCAGGGGGGTGGAGGTCAAGGTGGTTGGAACCGGGAGCGGGGTATCGGTGCTTGTTACAGCCGGGGTGGCGCTCAGCAAGGCTTCCACGGTTTGCGCGGCGGCAGTCATGCTTAATTCCTCCCCCTGGCTGCCCGATGGCAGGTTACATGCGCCAAGAAATAAGGCGGCAATGATCAACAGGTTGAATAAGCGTTTTTTCTTGTTCATGGTTTTCTTCTCCTGGATAATAAGATATTTTACCGCAAGAATGTGTTTGCTATCTCTTTAGGGAGTACGGAAAATCCAGTATAAAACCCGTCATTCCCTTACGGGGACGATGTGCGAGGAGGGCAAAGCCCGTCAAAGCAATCCGCTGCTTGTGATGGAGATTGCTTCGCCCTGGCGGACTCGCAATGACAGATTATGTGTTGGGATTTGGATATTTTATATTTCGAGCTTAACTCCAAACGGGAGTTTCACAACTCCTGTTGGGTGGATCAGACTTGAGTCAATAATGAAGCGGGTATTTTATGCGGTTTCCAGGTGTGCGCCAGCCATCCACAATCCAAGTTGTTCGCGGGTGGCCTTTTTCGCTTCCACAATTGTGACAATTTGCCCGCGATACATGACGGCGATGCGGTCCGAGAGAGCCATGATCTCATCGAGTTCGGCGGAGATGAGCAGGACGGCGACGCCCCGGTCCCGCATTTTGATGATCTCACTGTGGATGTATTCAATCGAGCCGACATCCAGGCCGCGCGTGGGTTGATTGGCGATGACCAGCTTTACGTCCCGGCTGAGTTCACGCGCCACGATGACCTTCTGCTGGTTGCCGCCGGAGAGTTTGCCCGCATTTACGAATGACGATGGCGTGCGAACGTCGAATGCGCTGATGAGTTTACGCGCGTTTTCGTCTAGCGCTTTGGGCTGCATGACGCCATGCCGGCTAAAAGGCGGGTGATAGTAATCGCAAAGCGCCAAGTTATCGGCAACGGTATAGGAGAGTACCAAACCGTGACGCTGGCGGTCTTCGGGAATGTGCGCCAGCCCCGTTTCTGTCATGACCCGAGGTGATTTTCCCGTGACGTCATGCCCGCCGATCAAGACCCTGCCTCCCGTTGGATGGCGCAAGCCGGTCAGCGCTTCGGAAAGCTCGGTCTGTCCATTGCCTTGCACGCCTGCAATGCCGAGGACCTCACCGCCGCGCACAGAGAAGGAGACATTATGAACTGTTTCCAGGTCGCGCTGGTCGCGGACAGAAAGCCCCTCCACCCTGAGAATTTCTCCGGCTGCTTCGTGATCTTTTTTATCTACAGTGAGGATAACCTGGCGTCCAACCATCATATTGGCCAATTGGGCAGAATCCGTTTCCGATGGCGTGACCGTATTGACGACCCGCCCTGCGCGCATGACAGTGATGCGATCTGCAATCGCAAGCACCTCTTTAAGTTTATGGGTGATGAAAATGATGGATACGCCGCGCGCGGTCAGGTCGCGCATGATGCGGAAGAGGTCTTCCGCTTCCTGTGGCGTGAGCACCGCGGTTGGCTCATCAAGGATGACGATCTCTGCATTGCGATACAGGGTTTTGACGATCTCTACACGTTGCTGCAAACCCACCGGCAGGGTGCCCACCAGCGCGTTTGGATCTACGTCCAGGCCGTATTGTTTGGAGATTTTATTGATTTTTTCCGCGACCGTATTATGGTCCAGTGAGCCGCGTTTGCTCGTCTCATCTCCCAGCATGACGTTTTCGGCCACGGTGAAGACCGGAATAAGCATGAAATGTTGATGTACCATGCCAATCCCAACCGCAATGGCGTCCTTTGGAGAATGGATTATTACCGTTTTCCCATTAACGCTGACCTCGCCCTTATCGGGACGGTATAAACCGTATATGAGATTCATCAATGTAGTTTTGCCTGCGCCATTCTCTCCGAGTAATGCATGGATCTCGCCTTTACGCAGGTCGAAGTTGACGTTGTCATTGGCAAGCACGCCGGGAAATTGTTTGGTGACGTCTTTAGCTTCAAGGACGATGTTGTGTTCAGTCATGGCGCTCTCTTATTTCTCGTAAGGCACGCCATCTGCGGCGGGCGGCGTGGTCCTGCCGATGATGCCCGTTAGGATGAACATGGTGAGGATATAGGGCGTGAGTCCCACAATATAGGATTCTTGCAGAAACGACCATTGCGGGGGAATCACGTCGCGGTAGATTTGCATGTTGATCAGCAGCGCCTGTGACGCGCCAAAGACCAGCGCGGCAGCCCACGCGCCGATGGGTGTCCAGTTGCCGAAGATCATCGCGGCCAGGGAGATGAATCCGCGCCCGTTGGTCAGCATCGGTTCGAAGGACGGGACAGACTCGATGGTGAAGTACGCGCCCGCAAGCCCGGCAAACATCCCGCCGATGATGACGTTGGCATAACGCATTTTGAAAACATTGATACCGACCGTATCCGCGGCTTTGGGATGTTCCCCTACCGCGCGCGTGCGCAAGCCCCAACGGGTATTGAACAAGATGTAATGCGCGAAAAAGACAAGCAGGATTGCGCCTATTGCAATCGGTTTTTGGTCGAACACGCGGTTAATCGCCTGCACGTTTTGCAAACAAACTTCGGATGCGTCGCAAATTGGCGCGAATATCTCCGTAATAGGAATATGGATGGTGGGCAAAACGCCGGGGGAGCTTGGCACGTTTCCGCCGAAGACGCTGCCTTTACCAAAGAACAACTGGCGGTTTAGGAAACCGGTGAGTCCCACCGCCAGGATATTGATGACCGTTCCGCCGATGATCTGATCTACTTTGAAGGTGATCGAGAGCGCCGCGTGAAGCAAAGCCATCAACCCGCCGGAGAGGATCGCGAAGATGACGCCGAGAAAAATGCTGACCCCAGCCCCAAGTTCAAAGATGTGGAACATGTAGATAGCGCCCAGCCAGCCGAAGAATGCGGCGGTAAGCATCATGCCTTCAATACCGATATTGACCACGCCTGCGCGTTCGCAGAATACGCCTGAAAGCGCGCCCAATGTCAGCGGCGTGGCGACGGCAATGGTAGTAGCCAACATACTGGTGATGATCAACAGCGGCGGTTGTTTTGCCTGCCCAACCATCACGACCGTGCCAAAGAGAACGGCAATGATCAGGGCAATAAAGATAAAACGTTTCCAGTCCATAATTCTCCTAGCCTCCCCAGCCGCGAGTGAGTACGACCCGCTCGCCCTTGGATTTAATGCGGTAGATATAGCGCACGATTGCGTCCGCCGCGACGAATAGCAGGATCAGTGCCTGTATCATCGAGATCAGGTCTACGGGCATTTGCGTCAGGAATTGCATACGCGTTGCGCCGTTGCGCATCGCCGCGAAGAGGAAGGACGCCAGCACAATTCCCAACGGATGGGATTTCCCCAGCAGGGCAATCGCAATCGCGTCGTAACCATACCCGACCGAGAATCCAAGTTCATGGCGGTAGTTCAAGCCAGTCACTTCAATGGAGCCTGCCAATCCGGCGAGCATACCCGAAAGCAGCATTGTGATGATAATGGTGCGCTTTACCTTGATGCCCGCATATTTTGCGGCATCGGGATTCAATCCAACCGTGCGGATCTCAAACCCCAGCGTGGTCTTATTCAGTAACCACCAGATGAAGAAGGCTACGAGCAAGGCAAGCACAAATCCCCAGTGAATACGCAAACCCTCGAAGATGGAAGGCATGCGCGCACTTTCCGCGATCAAGGGCGTACGAGCGATCACGTTCGTGGGGCTTCTGTCTTTCATCACGCCGTTCAATAAGAACGAGGTTGTATTCAACGCAATGTAGTTCATCATGATGGTGTTGATGACTTCATGTCCGCCTGTATACGCTTTAAGCGCCCCGACGATACCCGCCCATATCCCGCCCATTAACATGCCAACGAAGATGGCGAGTGGCAGGTGAATGACAGTGGGCAGGTCAAACCCAAGCCACTCCGGCAGGGCGTAGCCGATCAAAGCTGAAAAGACAGCGCCGACGGCGAGTTGTCCTTCCGCGCCGATATTGAACAGACCGCCTTTGAATGCCAGCGCGACCGCCAAGCCAGCGAAAATATAAGGAGTTGCCCAAACAGCCGTTTCACTTAATGCCTTCTTCGAGCCAAGCGAACCCTGGATCAAGCCCTTATAGGCTAAAAACGGATCCCCGCCTACGAACCTGATAATGATGCCGCCGACAACCACTGCGGTTAGAATCGCGAGAAATGGTACCAAGCTGGCATCCAAGACCGTTTGCAGTATTTGTCTTGCCGACGAATGTGATCGCTTCTCTGATTGCATCCTTCGCTCCAGTGGAACTCGTGAATTATGAGGCGATTATATCAAACAAGTATCTTTCTCAATAAAAATAAAAAGGGAAAGAGGCATAAGCCTCTTTCCCTTTTTATTATACGTAAAGATCGAAACTACGGCTTGACGGGGGGAACGTTGGTCTTGATGGAGCCATCAAGCAAACCAGCGTCGATCTTTTCCATCTCGGCTTTGACTTCAGCGGGGACCTTGCTATCCAGGTCGTGGAAGGGAGCATAACCAGCCGTGCCGAAAGCGTTGCCGCCTGCAATGGATCCGTCCTTGGCTTTTGCAACCAAGTCTGCGACGCCCGGGGTGATCATCTTCATCGCGCTGGAGAGCATGCGCGGAGCAGCTTCGGTCAGGGTCAGGTATTGGTCGGTATCCACGCCGATGCCATACGCGCCAGCCTGGGCGGCAGCAGTGACCGCGCCGTTACCGGTGAGACCGCCACAACCGAAGATCGCATCCGCACCCTGATCCATCATGGACTTGGCGGTCTGCGCGCCCCATTCGGGGTCGGTGAAGGTCTTGTCGAAGCCCACGTCGCTGTGGTACACAACGAATACTTCGGTGGTCGTGCCTTTCATGCCGTCGGCATACGCGGCGCCGGCTTTGTAGCCTTCGCCAAAGCGCCAAACGGGGGGAACCACGTCGGTACCGCAAACGGCACCGATCTTATGGCTCTCGGACATCATCGCGCCGAGCGCGCCAACGAGGAAACCGGCATTATCTTCAGGGAAGTTAAGACCGGTGTGATTGGCAACATCATTGGTGGCGTCATCGTCATATTCCCATGCAAGGAACTGATCCACGCCGATGAATTTAACATTGGGGTAGGTGACAGCCGCCGCGCCGGTAGCTTCGCCGAGACCGAAACCGACGGTTACGATCACGTCATAACCGGCATCAGCAAAGGTGCTGATATTTTTAGCATAGTCTTTTGCGTCGGATGTCTCAATGAATTGGACAACATCAGCCACGCCATCGGTCTTGGACTTCTGGACGCCTTCCCAGGCGGATTGATTGAATGACTTATCGTTGATCTTGCCAACGTCAGTCACGAGACCAACACAGAATACTTCCGCCTTGGAACAATCGGCTTCGCTGGGTGCAGCAGCACCGCCACAGGCGGTAAGGACCATCGAGGCGATGATCACCAACGCAGTAACAAAGTACATTTTTTTCATTTTTTCTTCTCCTCTAGAAGAGTAAAGATTTGAATGGCATGCCCATCTTTCAGCATAGCCGTATGACATTTCAAGTATAAATCTTCTCTTTTCATTGTGCAAGTCCTGAACAACGTTAAGGCTTCTTAAAGGTTACATTTGTCTTAATCTCCCCATTCCATAGCCCCAAAAGCAGGGCTTCCAGCTCGGTTTTCAGACTTTCCGGGAATTTCCCATCCAACGGCACAACCCCAAATTGACCGGTTCGCCCCTCGCTAATATTCCCTTCCCTCAACAAACGCATCACTTCCTGGATCTCGAAGCTGGCCTGCCCATAGATGGAGGTCACCACGCCTTTGCCCGATTCTCCCAAGGCCGTCGCCTGATCGCGTTCTGTTCCAATCGCAAGGACAGTTGCCTCCGTTGCCGCGCGCAAGGCGCCCTGCGCGGTGGCTCCTCCTGCCGCGAAGATCACATCCGCCCCGCGGAAGATCAATTTATTTGCAGTTTCATAGCCCCATGTTTCGTCAATAAATATTCTTTCACGATCCCCATCATCGCGATAACTGATAAGTAACTTTATGCTTTCATCGAAATATTTTGCGCCTGCACGAAACCCCTCACAATATCGCCACATCGCCTCGATGCCGGATGTTTCACAAACAGCTCCAATAACTCTTGTCTTGCTTAAGTGAGCCGCCAAGGCCCCGGCCGCGAATCCCATTTGGTCCTCTGCAAAAGTGATCGGGATGAGGTTTGGGCGTGGTTCTGCATGGGATTGATTCATGCCGACGAAAACAGACTCAGGATACAGGTCGGCGGCAAGAAGCGTTTCATCCTGCAAACCGGCTCCCACGCTGACGATCACGTCATATCCCTTTTCAGCAAAGTAGACGATATTCTTTTCATAATCACGTGTATCCACTGATTCAATATACTCAACCCGTTCAACGAGTCCCTTTGCTCTGGCTTTTTCCAATCCCGCCCAGGTATCTTGATTCATGCCATGATCGTTAATGCCGAGCGTATCTGTCACCAGTGCCGTACAGAAGAGATCCTCTTGAAAACAATCCGACGATTGCAGGCAAGCTGAGAGGCTCAATAGTACAATCGCCGGAATGGATAACCTCAATATGATTCGTGACACATAACTTCCCGCTTAAATCGCTTGCGTTTCACCGCGTTTGACACGAAACATCATTGCAAGGGCAACAGCCATGAATACGGTGGAAAATAACCATAACCAGCGATACTGGTCTCCCAGGGCATCCACCAGGATTCCTCCAAGCGTTGGACCCAGTACAGCAGCCAATTGCGACGATAGATAGTACAAACCTGTAAAGGCGCCAATTCGCTTTTCATCCCCGTGATCGTATACCAGCGGCAAACTATTAACATTGACCATCGCCCAAAAAACGCCGATCAGGATCAGGACAATCGCAAAAGTCAATACACTATTAATGAATAAGTAGCCAACCAAAGTCAGGATTGTCAGACCGATCAGCCCGACTCGAATTACGGGTCCGCGCCCAAAGCGGGTGCCAAAGTTTCCTGCCGGAACTGCAAAGATAATGAATGTGATCGTTACCAGGGCGGCATAAATGGAGGCTGTGCCTGCCTGCATTCCAAGTGTAAAAACAGCGAAGGACGACAGCCCTGTCTCGAGTGCGTTGAATGCCATGAACCAGAAAAGGATTCCAAGCAATACAAAGAGCCCGCTCTTATCCGGGTTGTCGAAAACCACTTTCAAGTTATCCAACACACTGCGTTCTTTTTCCTTCACTTCGGTCTCTAACTGTTCCGGCTCCTTTATAAAAAGTAATACAACGGTCAATGCCACGGCCATTGCGATTGCGCCAGCCACGAAGGGGGCTGTGCGGCCAAAGGAATTAAACAGAAAACCGCCGCCGAAATATGCCAGAAAGCCTCCAACGCCTCCCATGAAATTAATGACCCCATTGGCCTTGCTGCGCTCTTTTGGCTCAAAAAGATCGCCAAGCCAGGCAACGGTTGGCGAGCGGAACAATGACATGCCGACGTTTGTGATTAATATGAACACCGCGATGGCAAGCACAGATTGCGCCACAGGGATGAAGACGAAACCAAGCAAGGCAATTGGCGCGCCTATTAATATCCAGGGTTTGCGCCTGCCGAAGCGATTCCAGGTCTGGTCGCTTTTTGCCCCCACCCAGGGTTGGACGAACATGTTTATGATGTTGTCCCAGGTCATGATGAATAGCGCCAGGCTGGGAGCGAGTCCGAAGCCGACAATATCTGGAATGGCTCGGCCTTCAGCCAATAACTGTCTTTCAAATTCCGGGTTGCCAGCTTGTAAAAAGAGGGGAATATACTGATTAAAAATGGGCCAGATGATGCTTATTCCCAGGAAACCAAAACCGAGCAGAAAGGTCCTGCCATAGTTGAATTTCATGTTTTCCTCCGTGGATGGGTTTAATAATCGATGGTTGAAAGTTTAAGTTCGTTCGACCTATGACCCTTCGACATTGCTCAGGGCCTGTTTAGACCTTCGATAAACTTCTTATCCTCTTTACTCAATTCCGTTTTTTCCAGCATATCGGGGCGTTTATTAAAAGTTCTCAGCAAGGCCTGCTCGCGGCGCCATTTTTGTATTTTGCCGTGATCGCCGGAGAGCAAAACGTCCGGCGCTTTCCAACCGCGAAATTCCGGGGGACGGGTGTAATGCGGGTATTCGAGCAGGCCCATGGCATGTGAGTCATCCTCTGCGCCGGTGGGGTCGCCGAGCACATCAGGCAGGAGGCGTGCAATTGAGTCAATCAGGATGAGAGCCGGGAGTTCACCGCCTGTCAGCACATAATCGCCGATGGAGATTTCATCTGTGACAAGATGCTCGCGGATGCGTTCGTCTATCCCTTCGTAGCGTCCGCAGAGCAGGACAATGTGCGGATATTGGGATAGTTCCTGGGCGAAGGTCTGGTTAAAGACGCGCCCCTGCGGGGTGAGTAAAATAATTGGGATGTTTGATTTCCCCATCGGGGATGATAGGGGTTCGGGCGGAGCAGGAAGCGGGATCAGTTCCAGTACAGATTCTATCGCCTCGAATACTGGTTCTGGTTTCATCACCATCCCGCCGCCACCGCCGTAGGGCAGGTCATCGGTGGTGTGGTGTTTGTCGCGGGCGTAGTCGCGGATGTTATGTACATTCACTTTGATCAATCCGCGTTCGCGGGCGCGTTTGATGATGCTGGTTTCAAGATAGGATGGGAATACTTCAGGCAGGAGGGTGAAGACCTCGAATTGCATGGAGGGATTTTAACATATAAGAAGCAAATTAGAGATCAATACCCCTGCTTGACTTTGTTTTCCTGCGGATGGTAATATCAATTCATGTATTTAAAAGGAAGTAAATGGAGCATGAACCGGCGGCGGAAAAGACCGAACTGGTTCCGTATTATTCTATTGTGCCTGCTTGTTTTGGGCGGCTCGTATGTCAATCGGTTCATACTCCCGAATCAAACCCCCCTCGGTGTCTCCTCGCCAACCCCAACCCTTGCACCCGAAACATTCATTGTCCAGGCGGAAGAGTTGTTCAAGGAAGGCAAGCTGATCCCCGCCATTGCGGCTTACCGAAGCGCAATTTCATCGCGTCCCGAGGACCCCGCTGTACATGTCATGCTGGCACGCACTCTTGCATTTGCAGGCCAATATAAAGAAGCGCAGGTCAGCGCTGAAGATGCCTTGTTGCTCAATCCCAGCAACTCCATGGCTCATGCGGTGCTTGCCTGGGTGCTTGGTTTTCAAGGCGATTATCTCGAAGCTGAATCCAGCATCAAACGCGCATTGGAACTTGACCCCAATAATGCCCTGGCCCACGCATATTATGTCGAGATCCTGGTTGATTCCTACTATAGCGGAACAGGTTCTTATGATGGCGTTGAAAAAGCGATTGAAGAATCAAAAGTTGCGCTTGCGCTTGCGCCGGATACACTCGAGACCCATCGCGCACGCGGCATCATCCTGGAAGCCACTGCAAATTACGCAGAGGCCATCCGCGAATACGAAGCTGCCATCGCCATCAACGGCAATATCGCGGATTTGCATCTTAAAATTGGAAGCAACTACCGCATCCTCGGAATTTACGACCAGGCGGTGCAGGAATTCACACGTGCAAACGCGCTTAATCCCGAGGACCCAACGCCCGATCTTTTGATGTCACGCACGTATGCCACCATTGGTGAATACGGCAAGGCCATGCAGTATGCTGAATCCGCTGTGGCCAATAATCCTGCGGATACCAATTTGCGCGGCAATCTCGGTGTGATGTATTACCGCAATGCATACTGGCCCGAAGCCGTTGAGCAATTTAAATATGTGGTCAATGGCGGGTTCACGCAGGACGGCATTCAGCTAGATGCAATTGCTCTTACCCCGAGCACCCGAATTGCAGAATATTATTTTACATACGGTCTCGCGCTTGCGCGTCTGAATCAATGCGGCGAAGCCTTGCAGATCGCACAGATGATCATTGCCCGCGTCCCAGCGGATGAACTGGCCGTGGATAATGCCAATGCGATCAACAGCCGTTGTGAACAAAATCTTGCGCAGACCCCGGTCCCGCCTCCGGCCTCACCCGCGCCTGATTCTGTTGCGACGGCCTTGCCCACACCATGAACATTTACCAAAAACGCAATATCTTTCGTCGCCGCGATGAATCCAGCGTCTATCGCATGTTCTTCTGGGTCATTTTGATCCTTGGAGGGATTTGGCTGATCCGCTCTGTGCGGCAGGGAGATATAAAGCCGCTGTTTTTACCTACTCCCACTCCCACGCGCTTTGCCCAATCTTACTCAATTGAAGGGGATGCATTATTTACAGCCGGCAAATTGGAAGATTCCACGAGCGCAGATGGCACGGTAAGTCCCGGGGCGATTACAGCCTATCGCGAAGCTGCAAAAGTCGACCCGAACAATGCGGAGGTGTGGGCGAAGTTGGCCCGCATTCAGACCTATTCCACTGCTCTGCTTGTTCAGAAAGATGAAATCCTTGTTCGCCTGGATGAAGCGATGAAGTCCGCCGAAAAAGCCGTGGAAGTAAACCCGGATGACAGTTATGCCCATGCGGTGTACGCGTTTGTCTTGGATTGGAAGGCATCTTATATCGAAGATGAGCGCGAAAGACAATCCCTGCTTAGAAAAGCTGAGGAGGAAGCAGTGCGCGCTTTGCAATTGGACAATGCAAATACCCTGGCATTGGCTTATTATGCCGAAGTGTTGGTGGATCAGCAAAAATGGACACAAGCCCAGCAATACATCGAGCAGGCTTTGGAACGCGACTCTTCATTGATGGATGTGCATCGGGTTCACGCGTATGTACTTGAATCGCTAAGTGAATATGCCCTCGCAATCGAAGCCTATGACCGCGCCATCGCCATCACACCCAACTTGACGTTTTTATACCTGCGGGCGGGAGCGGGGTATCGCCGTCTTGCCTTTGAAAGTCCCAACGAGGAAATTCAGCGCCAGCTTTACGAAAAGTCACTTGAATATTTTGCACAAACCGCCCGTATTAACGAGCAGTTGGGGGTGCAGGACCCTGTGCCTTATCTCTCTATCGCAAAGACTTATTCGCAAATGGGTGAATTCTTCATCGCCATTCGTAACGTGCAAAAAACAATTGAATTCCAACCCAGTAAGGCAGAATTTTATGGTGAATTGGGTATTTTGTACCACAAGAATCGCAATTACGAGACCGGCATCCTGGCGCTCAAATGTGCAGTGCGTGGTTGTAGCCCGCAAGAATCCTGTGATGGACGCGGTGGCTGCGGACCAAATGATACCGAATCAGAAGTGATAGGATTGGAGCTCAATGCCGGCACGGTTTATTATTACGATGTCTATGCGTCCGAGTTGGCGGCATTGAGTACGCCCAAAAATAGTCATTGCGGCGAAGCGCTGGCTGTTGCGGCCGAAATGGAAGCCTCGCAATACGATAACGATCCAAACATCGCCGCGGATATTGTAGTGGTGCGTACAATCTGTGCGTTCGATTCTGGAGGAGACACGGGCGTCAATACCACAACCACGCCAGGATTGATGGATGTGACGCCAATCCCAACGTTAAAGTAATGGAGATGCTTGAGCTGCACAATTGAAGAGCCTGAAGAGCCCCTTATTTTAGGCGGTAGAGACCCAGAGCGCAGCGCAGGGTGACATTTTTGAGATGACTTGTAATTGATACTGAACCAGCCTGCCGGTAAGGCTGAGGCGCTGCTCTGATCGTTGAAACCGTGCCGAAAAGCGGGTATGTGTCAGAGTTTCGTAAGAATTTATACAACCCCCTTGACTTGACTAATTTAACTGGGTAATATTGCAATTAGCACTCGATAGTCGTGAGTGCTAATTGTGTGCTTATTCAACAATTCCAAATCTCTTACGGAGGCAAGAAATGGCAAAAATCTCATTTAAACCTTTGGGCGGCCGCGTGTTGGTGGTGCCCATCGAGCAGGAAGAAGTAACCGCTGGCGGTATCGTTCTTCCCGAAACCGCGAAGGAAAAACCCCAGCAGGGCAAGGTACTGGCTGTCGGCCCCGGCGATCGTAACGACAAGGGCGAACGCGTGGCCATGGACGTGAAGGTTGGCGATGTAATTCTCTTCGCCAAGTATTCCGGCACTGAGGTCAAGATTGATGGCAAGAAATTGCTCATCATGCGCGAGAGCGATCTTCTCGGCATTGTCGGTTAATCCCAAAGAAATAATTAAAATAGGAAGTGAACTATGGCTGCTAAACAACTTGTATTTTCAGAAGAAGCCCGCCGTAAGCTTAAGAACGGCATGACCGTAGTTGCGAACGCTGTTTCCGCAACTCTCGGCCCCAAAGGTCGCAATGTGGCAATTGACCGCAAATTTGGCTCCCCCACCATCACGCACGACGGTGTTTCGGTTGCCAAGGAAATTGAACTCGAAGATCCGCTCGAGAATATGGGCGCCCAGCTTTTGAAGGAAGCCGCTCAGAAGACCAATGACATTGCCGGTGACGGTACAACCACCTCCACCGTTTTGGCTTATGCCATTGTTACCGAAGGTTTAAAGGCTCTCGAAGCCGGTTACAATCCGATGCTGCTCAAGCGCGGTATTGAACTTGCCACCGAAACCATTGTGGTTGAGCTCAAGAAGAATTCCACCAAGATCGACACCCGTGAAGAAATTGCCTCTGTGGCCACCAACTCTGCCGCAGATGTTGAAATTGGTGAATTGATTGCAGACGTGATGGACAAGGTCGGCAAAGACGGCGTCATCACCGTTGAAGAATCCAAGACCATGCAGTTCGAAACTGAATACGTTGAAGGTATGCAGTTTGACCGTGGTTATCTCTCCCCCTACTTCATCACCAATGCCGATCAAATGGAAGCCCAGATCAGCGATGCATATGTCTTGATCTACGACAAGAAGATCTCCGCTGCACAGGACATCGTTCCTTTGCTGGAGAAACTCGTCCAGCTCGGCAAGCGCGAACTCGTCATCATCTCTGAAGATGTGGACGGCGAGGCCCTCGCCACCCTGATCCTGAACAAGATCCGCGGTATGCTCAACGTGCTCGCCATCAAGGCCCCTGGCTTTGGTGATCGCCGCAAGGCCATGCTGCAGGATATTGCCGTGCTTACCGGTGGACAGGTCATTTCTGAAGAGACTGGCCGCAAACTCGAGTCTGCCACTGTGCAAGACCTTGGCCGCGCCGAGAAGATTGTCTCTGACAAGGAGAACACCACCATTATTGGCGGCAAAGGCAAGAAGGGCGATATCGAAGGCCGTATCAAGGAAATCCGCATCGAGATCGACAAGAGCACCAGTGATTATGACAAGGAAAAACTTCAGGAACGTCTTGCCAAGCTCAGCGGTGGTGTTGCCATCATCCGCGTAGGCGCCGCGACTGAAACTGAAATGAAGGAAAAGAAACACCGCGTGGAAGATGCTCTCTCTGCCGCCCGCGCCGCAGTTGAAGAAGGTATCGTCCCTGGTGGTGAGATCTCCCTCATCAACGCCGCTGCCAAACTCGACAAGCTCGCCAAGGCTCATGCTGAAGACGAGAACGAGGAAATCAAGGTCGGTATCAATATCGTCAAGAAGGCGCTCGAAGCCCCCATTCGCAAGCTCGCTTCCAACGCTGGCGAAGATGGCTCCGTCATCATTGACACGGTCCGCCGCACTGCCGCCGAGAAGAAGAACTCGAACATCGGCTTCAACGTGCTCACCGGCGAATACGTGGATATGATCAAAGCGGGCGTGATTGACCCCGTCAAGGTTGTGCGCGGCGCTCTCGAAAACGCCGCCTCCATTGCCGCAATGATCCTTACCACAGACGTGCTCATCACCGATGTGCCCGCGAAGGAAAACGCTCCTGCCATGCCTCCTGGCGGCATGGGTGGCATGGATTACTAAATCCAATTTCAACCCCTCTTAACCCTCACCCCAACCCTCTCCCTCTGGGAGGGGGGCAAGGGGTGAGGGTTTTTCGTTGGTATAATCTTGACGATGTTTTTCAAACCCCGTTCTCTTTTGCCTCAATTATTTTTGATTCTGGCGATAAGCATTTCTGCTTGCGCCTCTTTCGGGACCTCGAACACACCCACTTTCGAGGTGCCGACTTTTACGCCCGTGCCTCCCACTGCCACGCCTCCGCCTTCGGCAGCCATTGTCAATGGAGAATGCATCACCCTGGCAGAGTTTCAGGCAGAACTCGAACGTTACCAAGCCGCACAAACTGCGCCTGGCACCATTGTCACTGACGAGGATGCGAACAAGCTCGTTCTGGAAGATATGATCGCGCAGTTTTTACTGTCACAAGCCGCGAGGGGCGCGAATTTTAATTTGACAGAAGCAGGCCTCCAGTCCAGGATTGAGGCGTTGGCCTCTGAAATTGGAGGGACAGAGGCTCTATCTGCATGGCAGTCTGCTCACGGCTATGACGATATATCCTTCCGAGCCGTATTGAAACGCTCTGCAGAAGCGGCCTGGATGCGTGACAAAATCATTGCGGATGTGCCAGAGACTGTGGAGCAAATTCATGTGCGCCAGATTTTGACTTATGATGAAGCAGATGCACGGACTGCGTTGGAGCAATTGAAGGCCGGCGCGGATTTCGACGAAATTGCGGCATTATATGATCCGCTCACACTTGGCGAATTGGGTTGGGTGCCGCGCGGTTATCTGCTGGATGCGGGCGCGGATGAGGCTGTTTTTGCTTTGCAGGCAGGCGAATATAGCGAGATCATTACAACCGATGCTGGTTTTCATATCTTCAAGGCGCTTGAACGCGGTGATCACCCATTGTCCCCAGATGCCTTATTGACCATGCAGGAGCTGGCATTAAGGAGTTGGCTTGCTGAAAAACGCGCAAAAAGCGAAATTGTACTGGCCCCATGATGTGGGAAAACCCCATAAAATAGGGTGGACATCCCGACCTTTTGGTATGAGAATTAATTTCGGAGCAGCATAATGAACAATTACAACTATGAAGATCCCCCTGCACCCAAAAAGCAAGGCCCGCGCCTTGAGCTGTGGGATATGTTAAGTATTCTCACTTTGATCGCTGCATTTGGCATTGGTTTGTACTATGTTGCTATCTTTTTGATACCCAACTCCGCGATTAATCCCTTCCCGCCTGTCCCGCCCAATCTTAATCTGCCTCCCACGCCTACGATCACGCCCATTCAATTACAGCCAACCTGGACGCTCACTCCCGTAAATGTGACTGAAACGCCCACTCTTTTGCCGACTTTCACCCTGGAGCCATCCCCTACACTTGTCTCGCTGGTGACGCCGTCCATTACCCCAACGCCGACCAAGACGCCCAAATCGCCCTTCTCTGCGACCATTACATACATCGACAGCACGATTATTCATCCTGAAATGGGTTGTAACTGGCAGGGTGTCGGCGGGACGATCGTGGATGCCAACAATGCAGATATGCTCAGGATGACCATCCGTCTCGTAGGTTTTTATGATAGGAAAACCAAGAATGAATTAACCGTAAGTAGTATTGCTCCCGCGTATGGACAATCCGGTTATGAATTTTTCCTGGGCACAGTTCCACTTTCATCCAAGGGCGAGTTGTATATTCAGATCCTTGACCAGGCTGGTCTGCCGCTCTCTGATAATATATATATTGATACCTTCAGCGATTGTTCAAAAAACCTGGCGCTGGTGAGATTTAAGAAGAACCCATAATAAAGCAGATGTAACAAAAAGTCCGTCATTTTGTCAATGACGGACTTTTTGTTAATTAACTTCCATGACCCAATTTTGATATTTTGGAACTTTTGCGCGCACGACATCATCGAAAAGCGACCGTAATTTGGTTGTGATGGGTCCCATCAGCCCCGCGCCAAGGGGACGGTGATCGATTCTCGTCACTGCCACAACCTGCGCGGCAGTACCTATCATGAACATTTCGTCTGCGATAAAAACTTCCGTGCGGTCAATCGAGCGTTCCACCACCTGGAGTCCCAATTCATTGCGCGCCAGTTCAATAATGGAGCGGCGGGTGATGCCCTCCAGAATATTATCGGTTATCGGCGGCGTGATCAGCACGCCATCGCGCACCATGAAGATGTTCATGGCCGAACCCTCAGAGACATGTCCGTTTTGATCCAGCACGATTGCCTCATCGAAGCCGGCGCGATTTGCATCTGTTTTGGCCAGAGCCGAGTTTGCATACGCGCCCGATATTTTTCCGCGCGCGGGTATGGCATTATCGTCGATGCGCCGCCACGAGGAAAAAGTCACATGCGCATTCGTATCGTTTTTGACATACTTCTCAAATGCCATTACGAACATGCAAAAATCATCCTTCAGGTCGTGCAAGCGTACGCCGATGCCCATGTCTGATTTATAGATGGTGGGACGCAGGTATATATCCTGCTGCCAGTTATCCGTCCGTAAAACATCCAGGGTGAGCTGCATCAAGCTTTCCTCGTCGTATTGAATGTCCATTGCCATCATTTTCCCCGAATTTAACAAGCGGTGAAAATGGTCGTAAGGACGAAAAACGAAGAGACGTTTTTTCTCTTCGTTCCAATAAGCTCGCATTCCACCGAAAACGGCGGTCCCATATAAAAAGCCATGCGTGGCAATGCTGATCTTTGCCTCACTCAAAGGGATGATTTTCCCCTCAAAGAAAGCGTGTTTTGTGAGATCCACTCTCACCTCCAGAGTAATATTGAATTGATCGGATCGAAATTATAACTCATACAACACCCGTGTAATTGGGACGCCTCGCTTTCTCCCCGGCCTGCACCTGCTTTGTTCCACCGTTCCTGCTCTTGACAAAAAGCAGATTTGTGCCTAAAATTTAATTCGATAAATATCGAAATAAATCTACGGATGTGAAATATAAATGAAATGCTTGATTTTGTAAAGGCAATGTCCAGCCCAGACCGCTTGCGGATCATTGGTCTGCTTTCGCAGGTCCCTGCCACTCGCGTACAGGTCGCTGCCCGCCTGCACTTAACCGTGAAGGATTCCTTGAACCACCTGGCGTTCCTCGAGGATGTGGGAGCGGTCACTCAGGCTGGTGGCGTGTTCACCTTGAGCTCCGACAAGCTCGCGATGCTTGCGCGAGACAAACTGGCGGAAATTCGTCCGTCCTATAACCTGCCTGAAGATTTGGACGAAAAATCCAAAAAGGTGCTGAAAGTTTATCTGCATCCCGATGGCAGGATTAAACAAATACCCGCCCCGCCAAAACTGCAGGTGATCCTGAATTACCTGGTTCAGTTCTTTGAATTTGAGGCCAATTATACGGAGAAGGATGTCAACACTATTCTAGGGCGTTTTAACGAGGATACATCAGGTTTGCGCCGTGACCTGGTGGATGCGGGCTTGTTGGCCCGCGAAAGCGACGGTTCGCGATATTGGCGCGTAAGGGCAGGTGAATCATGAGCGAAGAACTTGTCACGTTCTTTAAGGCACTCTCGGATGCAAACCGATTGAAGATCATCGGTTTGCTCGCCCAACAGCCTTACAGCGTGGAGGAACTTGCCGCATTATTGGATCTCAAAGCCTCCACTGTTTCGCATCATTTGTCAAAACTATCGCAGGTTGGCCTGGTCAGCGCCAAAGCGGATAGCTACTATAACGTCTATCGATTGGATGAAAAAGCGCTGGAGGCAAAATCGCGCAGCATTTTCTCGCAGGAAAACCTTGCCGCCTCGGTTGCTGATGTGGATGCAGATGCCTATGACAACAAAGTGGTCAGGGATTATGTCCGCAAAGACGGAAGCCTGAAAACCATCCCGGCCCAACTCAAAAAACTTCAAGCCATTCTGCGTTATGTGGTTAAGGCTTTTAAAGTGGGTAAACGTTACAGCGAGAAACAGGTCAATGAGATCCTGCGCGATTATCACGAAGATACCGCCTCCCTGCGGCGTGAACTGGTTGGATTCGGTTTGATGAAACGGGAAGGCGGCGGGGGAGAATATTGGAGAGAATAAAAAACATTCCAGCTTTATTGACTGGAATGTTTTTTATTTAATGAAAAACTTACTTCAGCGCCAAGCGGCAAATTCAGCGGCTCAGAGTCCAATGCCATCACTTTGCTGTTTGCAAAGAAGGCAAAGTCAAATTCAGTGGAATCCCCTGCTTGTTTACCGGGAACAGGCATCAGCCGCGCTGTGAGCGGTTTGTCCAGACGAAGCGCCAGTGCGCACAGGTCAAGCAGGAGCGGGGAGATTTGGTCCGCAGTAGTATCACCCGGCAGCGGGATCGTATCCAGCCCCGTGCCGCAGACAGCGGAATAAAGCAAGGCATCCTTGATTGTGAGCGTTCCCTCAGCGGCTCGTTTCGCAAGAATCGTATCTTCAAGCACCGGCTGCATGAAACCGTTGAAACCAATGTGGGGGAAATCCGCGCGTTCAATGGCTTCGGTGAGAATTGCAGCTGCGGCGAGCGAACCATGCAGTCCAATTTTTGGCACGCCCATTTTTTCAACCGCGCTGCCAAGCGAATATGCATCATCGGGGAAGGGCGCGAGGGAGAAATCAATGCCGCCAAAATGGGTGTCTGATAATTCGGTGTTCGATGTTCGCGCGATGGACCGGCCATGTTTCTCAATTTCGGAAATGAGCGCGCTTCGCCCCTCGTCCAAGGTTGATTGCCCGGAAAAAGCATCCACCGCCAGGTCAGCAGACTCGACCGCGATTGCAAACATGGGTTGATCCGTGTCTGCGTCGTGAAATGAGGCGGGGAAAAATGGCGCACCCGCTTTGACATTCGCCAGCGCGGCAAACCTCAGATTCGCGAAGCCATTCGGGTCGAGCGGCGCGCATTTGACGATTACCTCCGCGCAGGCTTTGACTTGTGCCAGGTGGATTTTATCGCCATCCGTCATGGCGCCGCTAAAGAAAATATTTTCGCTTTCGGCAATCGCCTCAGGAATGACCTGATAACTGCGCGGGGACTCAGGTAATGCAGGGCCCAATGACGCGTACGAAATGCCTGCATCTTGAATTACCTGCGCAAATTGCCTCGCAAATTTGGGCAATTCATCAATATGTTTTTCATCAAGCAGTTTTGGAAATGGTATCGTCGCCAGCCGCACAGTCTGCACTTCGTAGCCCGCACTTTCATAGGCGGCTTTCGCTTTGGATAAGAATTTTCCCGCGTCTTGCAGGATCTTTTCGTTGAGCGGGAATTTTGGATTACAGAAATAAGTAATGGATCGGATTTTCATATTATTTCAACTATTATGTTATCGATTTTTCAATTTCAACATTTTTTTATTACTGGCGCTCGAATTTCTTCAATTGCTTTTCCAAGCGGCATTTTGTTCTCTATATTAAATGAATCTTGATTTTCTCCAATGAGTGAATATAATTTTTCCAAAGTTTTGGACATTTCTTGATCATTCAGGAATAGAGTTTTCCAATAATTGACTTTGTTCATCAATTCAAACATATATTCTTCGGAACTTTGCTTTTCGTTAGCAGGTTTTTTCCAATTATAAAAAATATCCCTATAGAGCCAGTGTAAATAAATCTTTATATCTCTCAGAGCCTCCAGTCTTTTTAATTTAAATTCGCGCTGTGTGCCAAGTCTTTGTTGGGCTTTGAACAACCGAAAACTCAAATAATGAGCTACAAGGCCGCCGAGCAAACCTGATATAAAAAGTTTTGAAAGTTCTATTCCAATTTGATACATTGTTTCTTGTGTGGGCATAGAATCTCCTTACAAGGAACTTCTCTGTCTTACCACTTCAAACATCAACACGGACCCCGCCACGCCAGCGTTCAGAGATTCCATCGTCCCAGACATGGGAATGCTGATCTTCTGACTCGCCAATTTCCGCGCGGACTCACTTGCACCTTCGGCTTCGCTTCCGATAATCAAGACAACGGGCTGGCGCAAATCCGTTTCCCAGCAGGATGGACCATCCATGTCTGCCAGGAAAGCCTGCAAACCTGCGGACTTTATAACCTGCTCGATCTCATCCCAGCCCATCGAATGGATCGGCACTTTGAAATGGGCACCCATCCCAGAACGGAGCACTTTTGGTGCGAATGCATCCGTCGTTTCAGGTGGGATTAGGACGGCTTGCACGCCTGTTCCAGCGGCGGAACGGAGCAAGGTGCCGAGGTTGCCCGGGTCACGGATTTGGTCGGGGATAAGGATGAAATTTGGAGAGGCGGGAATCGGGAGGCGGGAATTATTTAGAACAGCCAAAATTCCTTGCGGCGCTTCTGTTTCGCTAAGAGATTTCATCACGCTTGTCGAGACTTCCTCCACGTCCATGCCGCGTGACTTTAGACCTTCGACTTGCGATCTGCCTCTTTCACTGAGCGACGCATTGTACAAAACAAACCGCATCGGCCAGTCTGCATGGATTGATTCCTCGACGAGCCGCACGCCTTCCACGACAAAAGCGCCAGCTTCACGCCGTTCCTTTGCACGCCCGAACAATGCGCGGACTAGTTTTATTTTTGGATTCTGATTGGATGTGATCATTCCCCCCAGGTCCTTTTCCAGGTTTCCAGAAAAACCCTTACGCTTGCATCGTCAAACAAAATAATGCGAACAAGTTTGATTGATGAAGTGTCTTTTGCACCGAAATATGTATGGATGGACTTGAAAATAATCCCCGCTGCGCGGTCTTTTGGGAAGCCAAAGATGCCGGTTGAGATCGCCGGCATGGAAATCGATTCGCATTTCAACTCATCTGCAACACGCATGGAACCCGTCACTGCCGCGGCTAATTTGGAATCGCCATCGCCGTCATCCTCCCAGACCGGGCCCACGGCGTGGATGATGTATTTCGCAGGCAGGAGCCCGCCCTGGGTCCACGCAGGATGCGAATGAGCGACAGGACCGTGTTTGCGGATCCATGCATCGCTTTCCTTTTGTACAGTTGGCCCGCCGCGTTTTGAAATTGCCCAAGCCACACCGCCGCCATGAGCAAGATGTTCGTTTGCCGCGTTGACGATGGCATCCACTTCCTCGATTGTGATGTCACCCTGGATGATTTGCAGGGACTGGCCTGTCGATAAAATTTTTTCAACCAAAACGTGATTCATTTTTCTATTTTACCCCCCATTAAAAATAGTAGGGGCGGATCGCGATCCGCTCCTACATGTTATTTCGTTTTTGCCACCACTGCGGCGAAGGCTTGCGGATTGCGTACCGCTACATCAGCCAGCATCTTGCGGTTGAGCTCGATATTCGCTTTCTTGAGAGCAGACACCAATTTGCTGTAGGTGGTGCCGTTCAAGCGGGCCGCGGCGTTGATGCGGGCGATCCACAACTTGCGTAGATCGCGTTTACGCACGCGGCGATCACGGGTGGCGTACCACAGGCTCTTGAGCATGGCTTCGTTCGCTCGTCTGAACAAAAGATGCTTCGAGCCGCGCTGGCCCTTTGTGATCTTCAAAATCTTCTTGTGACGTAGATGCCCTTGCGGGCCTCCTTTTACGCGCATTTCTTTACCTCCTGCAAACCCGCGGGCGTCGGTGGGTTACACCAGTTGCGCACACCCGAAAGCCGCAAATAAAAATCGACGATTACCGGAATGTTGATTATTCCATATTGGGAGCCAGGCGTTTGATGCGTTTTATGTACTTGCGTCCGACTACAGGGACCATTTCGCTCAATAACGCCTTTGTGCGGTCGGAAGTGCGGCGGCGCAAATGGCTTTTGCCACCCTTGGTTCGCACGAGCATGCCGGAGCCAGTCAGGCGAAATCTTTTGGATGTCGCTTTATGGGTCTTCAGCTTGATTTTTCCAGATTTTTTTGCTTTGCGGGGCATTGCTGGTTTTCTCCTTTCAGACAAAATACACAGTACTGTGTGAATAACCAAATCATGATATCAATCCTGCTTTACATGCCTGACATCGAGATTGGTAATTTTCCAGGAAATAATAAACCGCGGGATATTTTACACACCCGCGGACGACCAATATCTTTGGGGGTTTTCTACTCGTCAGGCTTCCGCTTCGGACTTAACTTCAGCCTGCTCGGTTTTCTCTTTCTTTTTCACTGCGCCTTTGGCAGGCACCAATACTACGAGCATTGTGCGTCCTTCCATTTGTGGCGGGACCTCGATCGTGGCGATGTCAGAAAGGTCTTGCGCGATCTCTTTCAGGTCTTCCAGCGCGATCTCAGGGTAATCCATTTCGCGCCCGCGGAACTTGACAGTCACGCGCACTTTATGTCCCTGATTGAGCCAGCGGCGGGCATCATCCACTTTGAAACCGCGATGCGCTTCGTTCGTCTTGGGCCGCAGGCGGATTTCCTTGAGCTCGATCTTGGTCTGGGCTTTCTTTGCCTCGCGTTCCTTTTTTGCCTTTTCGTAAATGAACTTCCCAAAATCCATTACGCGGCAAACCGGCGGGGTTGCTCCCGGCGAGACCTCAACCAGATCCATATCAGCATCGCGGGCGATTTGCAGAGCCTGGCGGATCGGTACAACACCGACATTTCCGCCGTCCGGACCAATCAGACGAACCTCCGCGACGCGGATGCCCTCGTTTACTCGAAATTCATTAGCGCTTATGAGTTTCTCCTCTTGTTATTCATATAATAAACCCAGCCTTTAGCTGGTTTTTTAGCGGGCGAATAATACCATGAAGGGGGGTGAGTCGTCAATAAAATAGAGCCGAGCGGACTCGGCTCTATTCATTATACATGCGGGGTAACTTTGGCTTCCAGTTTTTCCTTCGGCTGAAAACCCGTCATGCGTTCCTTGATCTCGCCGCCTTTGAAAAGCATCAGAGTGGGGATTCCCATCACACCGTATTGCATCATGATGTTTGGGTTCTTATCTGCGTCAAGTTTTACGACCTTGACCTTGCCCTCCCATTCACCGGCAAGTTGCTTGACGATAGGTTCGATCATTTTACAGGGCTGGCACCAGGTGGCTGTGAAATCCACAAGGACGGGCAGTTCCGCAGTGATGACTTCATCCTGGAAGTCTGATTCAGTTACATATTTTACATCTGTCATTTTTTGCCTCCAGACACATAGACGCCATGTTGATTATCATTATTACGTTGACGTCTGTATTTTGCCATGTTAGAATGCAATCCGCTTTAGAGATGGGCGCGTAGCTCAATGGTAGAGCAGCGGCCTTTTAAGCCGTTTGTTGAGGGTTCGAGCCCCTCCGCGCTCACAAGAGTCCTCTGTTTGGAGGGCTCTTTGTTTTGTTTGAGTGTCCCCACAGGGGGGATGATATTCGAGCCCCTCCGCGCTCACAAGAGTCCTCCGTGTGGAGGGCTTTTTGTTTTGTTTGAGCGTTCCCACAGGGGGATGATATTCGAGCCCCTCCGCGCTCACAAAAAAGCAGACCAAATGCGGTCTGCTTTTTTACTTCACTTATCTTCTTCGTCGTCCAAATCGTTAATTTCGTCCAAGTTTTCCAGATCATCTTCGTCCAATGATAGAAGATCGAATTTATCCAACTCTTCGTTGAAGTCCAGATTTTCGAGGGCGTCTTCAAGAAAGGCAACCAGGTCTTCGTCTTCGGTCTGCTCGATCATACTGACCAGATAAATGCGCGCATCGTCACCGCCAATTTGCGAAAGCGACCAGATGGCCGCAGAGATGACATCATCGTCCTCTTCTTCGTCTTCCAGCATTTGAAGCATGATGGGACCTGCTGCTTCAATGCTGAGTTCGCCTGCGGCTTCGGCAGCGGCGAAACGGATGCGTGGGTCTTCATCCAGCAATTTGCTGACTACGTCATCATCCCAGCGGTTATCGTGGGAGCGTCCCATGGCGCGCAAGGCGCTGGCAACCCAGGTTGGGTCAGCGCGTTGGAAAGCGGATTCAAGGATATTGACCGTTTCGTCCCGCGAGGAATAGCCGAGCGACTCAAGCGCGCGTTTTCGCAAGGATGGATTATCCTCACTGCGGATGACGGAGATCAAGGCCTCCTCTATTTTACGCTGAAGTTCTTCCTCCAATTCTTCCAATTCGCCGAGCAGGACAAATTCACCCAGCAGGTTCGCAGATTCAATGCGCGGAGCGAGGTCCGCGTCGTTGAGGAAGATCTCTATTAATACGTCAACAAGTTCCGGGTCGTTTGATTCGGCCAGCAAACCAATCGCACGGGCGCGGACTTCTCCATCCGCATCATTCGAAAGCGCCCTGCCGATTTCTTCGTATGAGACCAGGACTTCTGAGTTGAGATACGATAAAAGCTCTTCGAGCAGGAGCAGTTTTCGGTTAGGTTTGACGCTCGGCCAGACATCCAGAAAAAGCCGCAGGGATTTTGGATCCAGGTCGGAATAATGCTGGAGATGGCTGTGCGGGATATCCTTTTTTGAATCCAGCAGGTGTTCGAGAACAGATTGGAAGGTAATAGTTTCAGACATGGCTATGGGGTGGAGATCGAAGCGGGATTGACGAAATCCATCACGTTGACAAACAGCATCAGGCTGATGAGCAGGAGCATGGCAAAGCCATTGACCATGTTTTCCCATTCAGGGGGGATGCGTTTGCGGAAGAGGATCTCAGGAAGGGTAAAGAGCATGCGTCCGCCGTCGAGCGCGGGGATGGGGAAGAGGTTGAGCACACCGAGCGATATACTCAGCACGCCGATCAGGTTGAGCGTCCAGTTGGTGGGTCTGGGGGTGCTTGAACCAATAGGTGCGCTGACAACCTCCTGGCGGCTGGTTACATCCTCCTCCACAGCAACATTGAACATATCGAAGATGCCTTTGAAGCCGATGAACCGCGCATCTTTGGGGGCGATGACGCCTTGAATAAGCGCAATCGGAAGATATACGATCGTGGCGGCTTGTATGCCTGTGATTGCAAATCCGCCTGTGATGCTTTCAACGAATGTTGCCGGGCGTGTTGGATATCCAAGCCCAACGCCAAGCGCGCCCTCGCTTTTCTTTCTGGTGGAGAGCGGTGTGGCAATAACGGTGATCTGTTTGCCGCTGCGTTCGATCAACAGCTCGACAGGCTGGTCAAGGTTTGCTTGAATGATATCAATGGCCGGCTGTACTTCGGTGACATTTTCACCGTTGATGGCGAGCAGGATATCACCAGATTGAAGGTTTGCTTGTTGTGCGGGTGAATTCTCAGTAACAGAATCGATCTTGATCGAGCCGGGCAGGGGCACGCCTTCGGACGCAATCAGAAAAGAAAACACGACAACAGCCGTAATGAGATTCATTAATGGGCCGGCGAACAATACGACCAGGCGCTTCCACGGGTTTGCGGATGCGAGTCCGCCGGGCACGGTGGGGTCATTCTCACCTTTCGGTCGAATGAATCCGCCAAGCGGCAAAGCATGAATCGTGAACTCCGTCCCCTGCCAAGTGAAGAGTGTTGCAAGTTTATAAGAAGGCAGGCCGAAGCCGAACTCCTCCACTTCGACTTTCGCCCAACGCGCGGCAATAAAATGCCCCAATTCGTGCACAAATATCATCCCACCCAACGCGAACAGGAAGATGATTAACGTTACAAAACCAGGTACCATATTTTTTTCCTTTTCAATTTAGACGATCGCAAGCCTTTTACAAAATGGATTATATCTTCAAACAGATTTGATTGAAATTAAGGTTTGATGAGACAAAGTACTTCGCCGCTTTCCCCGCTGACAGTTGGTCCCGTTTCGAAATATTTTCCCGTCCGCAGATTGCAAAAAAATCTGCTCAATCGGCGAATTAAACCAATTTTGCCGCGCCGCCGACGCCCGCCACAAGCACATCGGTCACCCCGGGCAACCCCCGCAGTCGTTTCTCCACATCGTTGGAAAATTCTCCCAAACACAGCACATGGGCATTTGCACCCGCATCCACTGTGTAGCCAACAGGGAGTCCTTTACTGCGCCACTCGCGCACCTCATGGAAAATGTTGATCGTTGCAGGCTGCCAATACATCAACGGCGGATCGGAGGTCATCATCACTGCGTGCATCATATCTGAATCATGTTCGATGATGTTGGCGAAGGCTTCAAAATCCTTTTTCAGGATGGCACTGCGGCAAATCTCGAGCCTGCGCGGCGCATCCAGCACGCGCGCACTCTGTAGAGGACTTGTCCCTGCGATGGCGTGGCCTTCCGTGGAACCCGTCTTTTTATGAGCGGAACTTACGATGGCGACGCAATCCACCAAATTCCAATGATTTACGGGAGCGATTGAAAAGGAAAAAGAATCCTTCTCGCTTTTTCCCATTTGCCATTCCACAAATCCGGCCGGGATGGAACGCGAGGCGGAGCCTGATCCGCGCCGTGCAAGGCGGGAGAGTTCTGCTTCGCTCAAATTCAACCCTGCCGCCTTGCTCGCGGACAGGGCCAATGCCGCAAACGCCGCCGCTGATGAAGCGATTCCCGCACCCGCGGGAAAATTATTTTCGCTGGTTACTTCGGCGCGTTCATTTATCTTTCCCATTTCACGCACGAGATCAAGAATGTACGAAACCCGTTCCAATCCCTTGCCCGAGATTTCGTGATTATTGATGACGAGTGAATCCTGTTTTGAAGAAGTGAATGAGACCTTTGTGCGCGTGAAAAGCCCATCGAGGTTCATGGAGATGGATCCATTGGAAGGGAGGCGCAGGGTATTATCACGATTGCCCCAGTATTTTATGAAGGCGATGTTAGCGCAAGCTTGGGCGGTGGCTGTGTGAATGGACATACATACCTTTTTGAGTCAGTTTACCACGAATGGTAATACAAAGAACTCAGAATAAACAATAATCAGCGCACCCAAAAACAGATGCTTATGATTGCGATCTAGCAGGCAATGATACGATCCAATCTGCGTATTGAGTAGTGCCTTGTAATACAGGCCGAAGTTGATGATGGGGTGAGTCATAATTTCATGATAAAGACACTCAATCGAGGGTGTCTTTTTTGATTTCCCTAAATTTCTCTTGAAATTTTCTGAAAAAGTGTTATGATTGTTTATGATTGATTTATGAGCGATTATGAGCGATTTCACTCCCACCCCTGACCGCCAGAAACAGATCCTTTCCCTGCTAACAAGGCAGGGACGTTTGAGTGTGGCTGATATTGTGGAACAGTTTTCAATCAGCGAAGCCACGGCACGGCGGGATTTGGAGTCGCTTGCCTCGCAAGGTAAGGCCCAGCGCGTACATGGCGGTGCAATTCCCGTTGAGCAAGCTCCTCCCGAATTGCCGATCCTTGAACGTGAGGGTGAACAGACGGATGAAAAGAACCGCATCGGCCGCGCGACAGCGGAAATGATTGCCGACAAAGAGACCGTATTCCTCGGCTCCGGCACGACCGTGCTCGAAGTGGCGCGCAATCTGCGTAACCGTAAAAATCTGACCGTGATTACCAATTCCCTGCCTGTGTTAAACATGCTGGCAGGGGCAAAGGAAGTCACGGTCATTTCTTTAGGTGGAATATTGCGCGATAGCGAACTCTCATTTATCGGTCATATTACTGAGCAGGCTATGGCTGAACTGCGCACGGATAAAGTAATCATCGGAGCGCGTGCTGTCAGTCTTGAACATGGTTTGACGAACGATTACCTGCCCGAGACGCTGACCGACCGCGCGATCTTGAAAGTTGGGCGCGAGGTCATCCTTGTAGCAGATCATTCGAAGATCAATCGCGTTTCCACAACCTTCCTTGCCCCATTGACCGATGTTCATAAGCTGGTGACGGATAACCAAACGCCGCGCGCGTTTATTTCCGCTTTAAAAGCGCAGGGAATTAATTCGGTTGTCGTTTAATCAAATGTTCAAGCGGACGGTGAATCGTCCGAAAAAAAATAAAAAGGAGTATGGAATGAAAAGATCACCCCTCTATTTATTTGCTTCGTTGTTGCTGGCGTTGAGTTTTACGCTGGCATCTTGTGCGCCTGCTGCGGCTCCCAAAACAGAAGCAACCCAAGCTCCCGCGGTGGAAGCGACTCAACCCGCGGCACAGGCCGAGACCATCACAGTCATTTTTCCAAAGCATGAAGCGGACTTGACCGGCGCTTTTGAAGCCCGTATTCGCGAGTTCGAAAGCCAGTCTGGAATCAAGGTTGAGTTGATCCAGAGCGACTGGGATTCCGTGGCGAACCGCATCCTGCCCGAAATATCAACGGATGGCTCTGCTTATGACGTTGTTGAATTTGATAACGGCTGGGTGGCTGAATGGTGCGGAGCTGGCTGGGCTACGCCTCTCAACGACTTTATGCCTGCCGGTTACACCGATGGCATGATCCCCGGTTTGGTGGATTTGTTCTCCTGTCCCGATAATAAGGTTTATGGCGTGGTCTGGAACAACGATACCCGCTTCTTCTATTACAACGCTGAGAAATTGGCGGCGGCGGACTTCAATGAACCTCCCAGGACTTGGGATGAGTTCAAACAGATGAGTCTTGCCGCAAAAGACAAGGGACTTGTGTCCTACGGCATGTCCCCCTTCTGGAATCAGGAATGGTCGTTGGGGAACGAGTTCCACTTCTGGACGTACGCTTTTGGTGGCGAGATCGTGGACGATAACGGTTGCTTCCTGTTCAATAAAGACTCGAACACATTGGCGGCCTTGCAATATATGATGGATAGTCTCAAAGATGGCGTTTCCAATCCCGCTGGCATGACGTATAACCAGGCCGCCTCACAGGATGCCTTCCTTAAAGGCGACTCTCTCTTCATGCCGCAGGGTATTGCAGGCTTGATGGCGTACACCAAAGACGCGTCGGTTTCCAGCGTGGATGGACAGATCAAGGTTGGCTTGGTGCCTGGCGTTGAAGCTGGCATGAGCGCGGCATTGACGCTTCCCGAAGCTTATGCAATTCCATCACAATCGAAGCACAAAGAAGCAGCTTGGAAATTCATTGAATTCATGACCAGCAAGGATACCAATAAAGTATTGGCGCAGGAAATTGGCGTATTGCCCATTTGGGTTGACTTGTATGCCGATCCCGATCTGACCGCCAAGTATCCCTTCTGGGCTGACTTCCAGGCGCAGTTGTCAACCGCGCGTGGTCTTTCCAAACTCACGTGGTACGGTGATTTCGTAGACATCAGCACTTCTGAGGTTCACAAAGCGCTGGCTGGCGAACAGACTGCCCAGCAGGCGTTGGATGCCATGGCTTCTGGTTTATCACAGTTTGAGTGCAAACCATAAGAGTTTATAGTTGTGGATGCCTGCATCTTTATGGTGCAGGCATCCATTCATGACTCTGCTGCAAAAAGGTCATTACACCGCGAAGCACGCGAAGATCGCCAAGAAAAAGAAAAATCAAGAATCTTTTTTAAGAAAATCAGTGCGAACGTTTAATATCTTCAAAACGTTTTTGAACTTCCTTCGAGTCCTTTGTGGTTAAAAATGTTTTTGCAGTGGACTCATTTATGTGATATGAAAATTACCCAACGCCGTTCCCGAACCATCTTTGACGATCCCCGCATTTTGGGGTTGTTGCTGATTGCCCCAGCCATGCTGGCAATTCTGGGCGTTGTTCTGATTCCGATGTTCAATTCCTTGTGGCTCAGTTTTCAACAACATGATTTATCGCGGCCCCAGGAAGACGCCTTCATTTGGTTCAAGAATTATTCTGACTTGTTGCAAGACCCGCGTTACTTGAATTCGCTTCAGGCAACTTTAAAATTTAGTCTTTTTTCTGTCATTATTGAACTGGCGCTCGGCGTGGCGATTGCGATGGTACTTAATCAGGAATTTCGCGGGCGGGGATTTGTGCGCGGCTTGATGATCCTGCCCTGGGCGATGCCGTCCATTGTCAACGCCGCCATGTGGAAGTGGATCTATAACGCCGATTACGGCGCGTTGAATGCTTTGTTATCCCAGCTTCATATCATCGATCATTATCAAGTCTGGCTGGCTGGACCGGGGACAGCCATGACCCTGATTATTCTGGCAAATGTTTGGAAGGAAACGCCCTTCACTGTCATCCTGACGCTGGCTGCCCTGCAAACCATCCCTGACGATCTGTACGAAGCCAGCCGCGTGGATGGCGCGACAGAATGGCAATCCTTTTTGGGAATTACTTTACCTTTGATTATGCCCGTTTTGATGATCGCGGGATTACTGCAATTCATCTGGGGTTTTCAAACCTTTGAGTTGATCTATATCGTCACAGGCGGCGGACCTTTCAGTTCAACAGAGATGACCAATTTGCGAGTCTACGCGACGACATTCCGTTCCCTGCGCTTTGGTTACGGCGCGGCGATGGCATATCTGACCAGCCTGATCATTTTCATCCCCGCGGTGGCTTATATCCGCTCGGCATATCAAAAGGTTGTGGAGGTCTGACATGCCTCGTGCGCTGAAGCGTTTCTTTCTTTATTTATCAGTCACAGGGATTGTGATTTGGACTATCGCGCCTTATCTCTGGCTGATCATCTCGTCTCTTTCCTTGAAAATTGACCTGCTTACTGTGCCTTTGCGTTGGATTCCCCCGCGCCTGACTCTCGAAAATTATTACTCCCTGTTTTTTATGCGCGGAAGCGAATCGGTCAACGCGCAGTTGTTTTTCAAGTCGCTGGGCAATTCAGCCATTATTTCATTGACCACCATGTTCATCTGCTTAATTCTCGGAGTGTTTGCCGCGTATGCCATTGCGCGGCTTCATTTCAAGGGCAGTAATATGATGGTCTTGGTGATGATGGCAACTCAACTGGTGCCGCCCATTGTTCTGGTTGTGCCTTTGTATGTCATCATGCGTAAAATGGATTTGCTCGACAAACACATCGGGTTGATCCTTGTGGATATCAGCATTGTTCTGCCGCTTGTCATTTGGCTGATGCGCGGATACTTCGCCTCCATTCCATCGGAATTGGAGGATGCTGCCCGCATAGATGGATGCACGCATCTGGGAGCATTGTTCAGGGTAATCCTGCCGCTTGCGGGACCTGGACTGGTAAGCGTGATGATCTTCGCCTTCATCGCGGCGTGGAATGAATATCTTTATGCGTTCATCTTTACAAACGTGGACGCGAAGACTCTCCCAGTATTGATTGGCGAATTTAGCACAAAACTCGGGCTTGAATATTTGCGGATCGCTGCCGCGGGCGTGCTGGCAAGCCTGCCGCCGGTTTTGCTCGCGCTCATTTTCCAACGCTTCATCATTCGCGGACTCACGTCTGGCGCCATTAAATAGAAAAACATGCTACTAGAAAATTTTCGCCCGCAATCCAAACTGGTGACCAAGACAACTTTGGTGAAGGAGCCAAAGTTCCCAGTCATTGACGCGCACAATCATCTCGGCGAACCGTTCGGCGGCGGCTGGGACAAGAAGCCGTTGAGCGAGTTGCTTGACCTGCTCAATGAAGCGGGCGTGACCCATTACGTTGATCTCGATGGTGGCTGGGGCGAAGATATTCTCTATGCACATTTGAAACACTTCAAGGAAGGCGCCCCTGACCGTTTTCAAATCTTCGGCGGCGTGGATTGGTCGAAGTGGGAAAGCATGGGTGATGGATTTGCTGATTGGGCGGCGGGCAGGCTCAAGGTCCAGAAAGAGGCGGGTGCGCAAGGCTTGAAGATCTGGAAACCGTTTGGTCTGCATGTCAAAGACGATAAAGGGCAATTGGTCAAAGTGGATGACGCGCGCCTTGCTCCCATTTGGGACATGGCGGGCGAACTCAACTTGCCCGTGATGATACACGTGGCTGACCCCGTTGCATTTTTTGACCCGGTTGACGAAACGAATGAGCGCTGGGAGGAGATTGGCGCGCACCCCGATTGGGCGTTTACCAGCCCGCCGTTCCCGCCGTTTATGGAGATCATGAATGGCTTGTTCAATTTGGTGAAGCGACATGCGAACACAACCTTTATCGGCGCGCATGTGGGTTGTTACGGCGAGAACCTGGGATGGGTGGGGCAGATGCTGGATGAATGCCCGAATTATTACGTCGATATTTCTGCACGCTTGGGTGAACTTGGAAGACAACCCTACAGCGCGCGAAATTTTTTCGTCCAACATCAAGACCGTATTTTGTTTGGCTCGGACATGAGTCCCGACCTGGATGCGTATCGTTTGTGTTATCGCTTTTTGGAAACAGACGATGAGTATTTCAATTACAACACGAGCGAGGTTCCAGGCCAGGGACGCTGGTATGCGTATGGAATGTATTTGCCAGATGACGTACTGAAAAAGATCTATCGCGAAAATGCGATGAAAGTTTTGAAACTCAAATGAGTTGTCAGAAAGAACGTCCCGAAGATTTTGTCGGGAAATTTTAGCCGTTCTTGCCAGCCTTCGGGACGGTTTCAACTGAAATGAAACACACCCAAATAAAATTTGTGATCAAAGAGATAAACATGAACATGGAAACCTATCACACATATAAAGAGATCAAATCGCAGACCGAGGCGTGGGCGCAGGCGCTTGATGTAACGCGCGCCGCAGTTTTGCCCAATGCTGAAAAATATGAGCAGGTGATTTTTACGGGCTGCGGTTCCACGTATTATCTTTCGCTCGCCGCCGCGGCGTTGTATCAGGAGTTGACCGGACGGATTGCGCGCGCAATCCCTGGCGGAGAATTACTGCTTAATTCGCAAATTGTTTCGACCCAATCAAAAAATCTGCTGGTTGCCATCAGTCGTTCTGGCACGACCACCGAGACTGTCAAAGCGGTCGAGAAATTTAAATCTGAAAAACGCGGGGATGTGGTTGTCATCAGCAATTACGGCGAAGTCCTTTCGCGTTTGGCGGATGTGAACATCGTAATCCCGAAGGGACAGGAAGAATCTGTGGCGCAGACGCGGTCGTTTGCTTCGATGTTTGTGGCTGTAACTGCGTTTTGCGCGCGCGCAGCAGGGCGGGATGATCTCTTGTCTGCGATGAGTGGGCTGCCAAAAGTGGGAGAGAGATTGATCGAGAAGTATGAATCGTTTGCGAAAGAGCTTGGCGAGAACTTGGACTATGACCGCTTTTATTTTCTTGGATCAGGGATTCGCTATGGACTTGCCTGTGAGGTAAATCTCAAAATGAAAGAGATGACTCTCACGCACAGCGAGCCGTTCCACTTTTTGGAATTTCGTCATGGACCGATGAGCATGGTCAATCAAAATGCTGTGGTGGTGGGGATGTTGTCGGATGTGAACCGGGTCCACGAGGCGAAGGTGTTGTCGGAGATGACAATGCTTGGTGGAAGCGTGGCAAGTTTCGGCGAGTCGGATGCGGATGTTTGTTTTGAGTCCAATATCCCGGAAAGCGTGCGCGGAGTCATGTATCTTCCCGTTTTGCAATTAATGGCGTTCTATCGCTCGGTGACGAAGGGATTAAATCCCGATAAGCCGAATAATCTCACTGCTGTCGTTAAGTTGGATTTATAAGGAGGTGAAACGAATACTCATTTGAAAGCAAACCTCTCTCGCAGATACGGAAAAACCAAAAGGAGAAGAAATATGAAAAAGAATTTGTTCGTTCTTGTGATTGTCAGTGTGTTGCTGGCGGCTTGCGGCGGGACAAAACCTGCTGAAACGCAGGCGAAGTCGGAAGTCACTTTTATGATGTGGGGCGCCCCTGAAGAGCAGACTGTCTGGCAGGCGGTGGTGGACGATTTTCATGCCGCCAACCCGAACATTACCGTGAAGGTGGAAGTGTCCGATTGGGATTCGTATTGGACGAAGTTGAACACGCTGATCGCGGGCGGCACGCCACCCGATGTGTTTGCGATGGATGCGCCTCTTTATCTCGACTGGCAGAGTCGCGGCGCGTTATTGAACCTTCAGCCTTACATTGACGCCAGTCCTAGTTTTCTGGAGGATGTTTATCCGCAGACGTTAAGCGCGTACAAAGTCGGGAATGATTATTATGGCCTGCCGCGCGATTTCCAAACCATTGTATTGTTCTACAACAAGGATATGTTCGATGCGGCGGGCGTTTCATACCCAACCGCAGATTGGACGTACGATGATCTGTTGAATGCAGCCAGGGACTTGACGAAAGACACCAATGCTGACGGAAAAATTGACCAGTATGGAATCTGGAGTGACACATGGGACATGGAACTGTTCTGGAGCGAAGCCATTTGGGCGTATGGCGGCGACATCATCAACAGCGACCATACCAAGACCCTGGTTGGCGAGGGCGGTGCGCGTGACGCCTGGTCTTACATTGACAGCCTTTATAAGGAAGGCGTCATGCCTCAACCGGCTACTTCGGGCGAATATGGCGATGATTTATTCCAGTCTGGCAATGCGGCGATGACGACGATCGGTCATTGGGCGGTGCCCGGATATGTTCAGGCGGAGATCAAATTTGGTGTGGCTCCCATGCCCAAGGGTCCCGCGGGACGCGCCACCAGCGTCAACAGCGCGGGATTTGTGATGTCAAAAGATTCCAAGAATCCCGGCGCGGCGTTTGAGTTCATCAAATTCGCCTTGAGCGAGGCGGGTCAAAAGCGACTGGCTGAACTGGGATTCGCGATCCCTGTTTTGAAATCTGTGGCAGAGAGCGATTCGTATCTTAAACAACCTGGCGATCTTGATCAGAAGGTCTTTCTCGATTCGCTGGAGTTTGCTCACATGAAGCCTGTTTTCAAGGGATATGAAGAATGGGCTGGCGTCGTCGGCGATGGATTAACTCCCGTCTGGGACGGTGAGGCGGAACTCAATCCGACGCTGGATGAAGTTGTTGCCAGCGCGGACGAAGTATTGGCAAACAATAAGTAGGAATTCCCTCATCCCCTTCCCCCAACCCCTCTCCCATCGGGAGAGGGGCAAGGGGTGAGGGAAGGAGATTTAATGGAATACGGTCTCAAGCCACTCGGACGTGAAAAAATATGGTTATGGGTGATGCTGACTCCGACCTTGATCGGGCTTGTCTTCGGGACGATTGGTTCACTGCTGGCTACATTGGTTTTAAGTCTCTTTGAGTGGGATCTAATCCGTCCGCCGCAATGGGCAGGCTTATCAAATTATGTTGCCTTGTTTCAGAATGAAGCCTACATCAAGGCGTTCACCAATACGATCACTTTTGCATTGTTATACGTGCCTGGTGTGGTGATGATTTCCCTGCTTGTGGCTATTTTGTTGAATCGCAAAATTGGCGGGCTTGGCATATTCCGCACCATTTACTTCCTGCCAACCGTCACCTCCGCCGTTGCCACCGCGTTGGTGTGGAATATGATCTATGGCAAGGATACAGGCATTCTGAACTTTCTGCTCGAATCAATTGGCATGTCGCCTGTCTGCTGGTTGTGCAGTAATAATGCCATGATGTCGGTGGTGATTGTCAATATCTGGGGTGCAATCGGCGAAGGCATGATTATTTTTCTGGCGGGGTTGACCGCCATTCCGCGTGATTATTACGAAGCCGCCTCCATTGACGGTGCGAACGATACCCAGCAATTTTTCCAAATCACCCTTCCGCTTATCACACCGAGTATATTCTTCCAAACGCTGATTTCCGCGATCAACGCTTTTCAGGCGTATGACTATATTTATATGCTCACGCGGCGCGGTCAGGGCGATAGCACCGTACCTGTGGCGGTCTATTCCATTTATCGCAACGCGTTTAATTTTTTTCGCATGGGAACCGCCAGCGCGCAAGCCATTCAACTTGCCCTGCTGGTCGCCGTCTTTATGGCGATCATGTTCTGGTGGGAACGCAATTACGTGGTCTACGAATAGGAGCCTGATATGTCAAAGACAACACAAAAATTAATCCTTGATGTTCTCTCTTATGTGATCCTGATCTTTGGCGCACTGACCATGCTTGTCCCATTCCTGTGGATGCTCTCGGTTTCCTTGCGCGTCCCAGCCCAGCAATTCTCGCGCAACATCATCCCCGATCCGTTCACGCTTCAGAATTACGCCGACTTGTGGAAGAATCTGCCCGACCACGCGTTTCCTTATCTCGTCTTCAACAGTTTTAAAATATCCACTCTGACAGCCGTCGGCCAGTTATTGACCTGCGCCATGGCGGCTTTTGTCTTTGCCATCGTCAAATTCAAAGGACGCGAATTTCTCTTTGCACTGTTGGTGGCCACTCTTATGATCCCTCCGCAGGTTTCATTGATTCCTAACTTCATTATCTTCAAATATCTTCACTTGATCGGGACACAATGGCCGCTCATTCTCCCTGCGTTTTGGGGCGGCGCGTTTGGTACGTTTCTCCTGCGTCAATATTTTCTGACGATCCCGCGTGATCTTGTGGATGCCGCCCGCATGGACGGCGCTTCCCTCTTTGGCATTTTCTGGAGAATCTATTTGCCGCTTTCCAGGCCTGCACTGGCGGCGCTGACGATCTTTGTCTTCAAGGATGCCTGGAACGATTTACTGCACCCTCTCATCTATCTGCCAACTGACATGCACCAGACAACGCTTACCGTGGGACTGGCATTCTTCCAACAGCAATTGCAAATGGGAGGTAAATTCACCGTGTTGATGGCGGGCGCATTCCTGTCCATTTTGCCGTTGCTACTCATCTTCTTCATTGCCCAGAAGCAATTCATCGAAGGGATTGCCCTCTCGGGTATAAAGCGCTGATGTGTATGTCATTGCGAGGAAGGCATTTGCTTTTTCTGACGAAGCAATCCCCTCCGTTGTGACAAGATTTTCCCATTGACGAGAGACTGCTTCGCAACTTGCGCTCGCAGTGACATATAAATTAGGAGACCTTCATGACCAAGATCACATTTATCGGCGCGGGTAGTCTCGGTTTCACCTCCGAACTCGTGCGCGACATTCTCACCTTCCCACTTTTGGAAGACGCGACCATCTCACTAATGGACATCCACCCCGAACGGCTCGAATGGGCGAAAAAGGGAGTCGAAAAATTGATTGCGGCAGGCAAGCGTCCTGCAAAAGTCGAAGCGACTACCGATCGCCTCGAAGCACTCAAAGGCGCGGATTTTGTCCTGACCACGATCCTTGCAGGCTCAACCGAAGTCTGGCGGCATGATATTGAAATCCCCAAGAAATATGGCGTGGATATTAACGTGGGCGACACGCGCGGGCCCAGCGGAATCTTCCGTTTCTTGCGAACCATCAATCCGATGATGGACATTGTCCGCGATATGGAAAAAGTTTGTCCCAATGCGGTATTGCTCAACTACACCAATCCGATGGCGATGCTTGTCTCCGCCATCCAGAAGCAGTCTTTTATTTCCACCACTGGTTTATGTCATTCGGTGCAAGGCTCAGCCATGATGCTGGCAGAATGGATCGGCGCGCCGTTTAATGAGATCGATTATTTATGTGCGGGTATTAATCATCAGGCTTGGTATCTCGAATACAAGTGGAACGGAAAAGATGCATACCCCTTGATTCACCAAGCCGTCACCGAACGTCCTGAGATTTATAATGCCGAACAAGTCCGCAATGAAATGTATCTTGCCATCGGTAAATACGTCACCGAGTCGAGTGGGCACAACTCCGAATACAATCCGTGGTTTCGCAAACGCCCCGACCTCATCGAAAAATATTGCAAGGATGGTACAAACTGGAATCCTGGTGAGTATGCCTATATTCTCAAGGAATATCAACACAACGAAGCCACCTGGAAAGATCAGGTAAAGGAAAGGCTTGCCGAAAAATTGACGGATGAAGATTTACAACGCGGACATGAGTATGCCGCGCACATCATCAACGCCCTCAAAGGCGGCGAGATGTTCAAGTTCAATGGCAATGTCCGCAATACGCATCTCATCACCAACTTGCCCGAAGACGCGTGCGTCGAAGTCCCCGTTGTTGTGGATAAGGCCGGCATTCATCCCATTCATGTCGGCGCGCTGCCGCCCGAATGTGCGTTGCTCACCCAACTCTCCAGCGGTATTGAAGAGATGGCGATTGCAGCTTCCATTGAAGGCGATCCCACCATGGTCTACCGCGCCATCTGCCACGACCCATTGACATCTGCAGTATTATCGCTTGCAGAAATCAAGCAAATGACCAACGAATTGTTCGCACAGCACAAAGAATATCTGCCTCAATTTAAACATCATGCGTTTTAAGGATTTTCTGGCCATCAGCTTGCTTCTGATTTTGACTTTATCTGCTTGCGAGCAGTATCCAGGCGATAGCAGGGCATCATCCTCACCTGAAACTGACACGAAGCGACCAACTATGGAGGTTCCTTTGGCTTCTACATCTTCTTCCCGATGGTGGCATCCCACGGTGGGACTCGCCTGGCAATGGCAGATCGGCGATAACGATATCGATACCTCCATCGAAGCCGAAGTCTACGACGTGGATTTATATGTTGACCAATCCATTATTGATGAATTGCACGCCAAAGGACGCAAGGTCATTTGCTACATCAGTGTTGGATCATGGGAAGATTGGCGGCCCGATAAAGATCAATTCCCACCTGAGGTGCTTGGTAAAGATTACGAGGGCTGGAAAGGTGAAAGATGGCTGGACGTTCGTCAAATCGATAAACTGGCACCCATCATGCTTGCCCGTTTGGACTTGTGCAAATCCAAGGGCTTCGACGCCGTCGAACCTGATAACATGGAAATCCATACCAACGACACAGGCTTCCCGCTCACCTATGAAGACCAATTGCATTATGCCCTCTGGCTCGCAGACGAAGCCCACCAACGCGGACTCGCCATCGGGCAGAAAAACGCATCTGATCAAGTCTCGGACCTCGTGGAGGTTTATGATTTCGCGATTACCGAAGATTATTTCTTCTATAATGAAGCGGAATCAATGTTGCCATATATCAAAGCAGGCAAACCCGTCTTTGCCGCCGAATACACCGACCTTGGTGGTGACTTTGAATCCTTTTGCCTTAAATCCAAAGAACTAAATTTCAGCATCGTTCTCAAAAACCGTGAACTTGGCTCATGGGTCAAATTTTGTCCATAAAAAGGTTTTTATTATGCAAAATATGTCTATTGGAAAACTCCGCGGACTTCAACAAATCTCATCCAAACGCGGGACATTCACCGCCCTTGCGCTCGACCATCGTCAAAATCTTCGCAAGGCGAATCCCGCCTTCGTCAGCGACGAAGAACTCTCTCGCTTCAAACTGGATGTGACCCGCACGCTCGCGGACAGGGCGACGGCTGTTTTGCTCGACCCTGAAGTTTCCGCCGCCCAAGCGATTGCCGCGCGCGCCGTTCCCAGTAAGGTCGGTTTGGTTGTGGCAGTGGAATCGACTGGTTACACAGGTGACGCCACCGCGCGTCAGGCGCAGATCATCCCTGGCTGGTCGGTTGAAAAGGCAAAGCGCATGGGCGCGTCCGCGATCAAATTGCTCGTGTACTATCATCCCGATTCTCCCACTGCCTCTGAAATCGAATCGTTCACAAAAAAAATTGCCGATGATTGTGCAAAATATGATCTTGCGCTCATGCTTGAGCCGCTGTCTTATGCGCTCGATGAAAAGAAAAAACTTACATCGGAGGAAAAAAGATACGTCGTGGTGGAAAGCGCCAAACGCCTGACCCCTTTGGGCGCGGACATTCTCAAAGCGGAGTTCCCTCTCGATGTAACAGAAACAGATCAAAGCATCTGGGCTGAGGCGTGCGTGGAAATTTCCACCGCATCCAGCATCCCGTGGATTCTCTTATCCGCCGCTGTGGATTATGAAGTCTTTCTCCAGCAGGTTGTCGTTGCTTGTAATGCAGGCGCAAGCGGAATCGCCGTGGGTCGCGCGGTATGGAAGGAAGCGGTGACCATGAACGGCGATGAGCGCATTAAATTCCTGCGCACGATTGGACGCCATCGCATATCACGCCTCACCTCGTTGTGCCATGCACTTGCCAAACCTTACACCGACTTCTACGCTGCCGACGCGCCATTTGGCTGGCACAAGACATACTAACATGCGCGCTGTTTTTACAGTCTCATGCCAATCAATATGAATTATGTACGCTCGTACGCGTTTTATTTTCTATACTATGCAGGCGCCGCGGCGCTGATCCCTTTCTTGGCGATCCACTACAAATCCCTTGGATTTAGTGGCGGACAAATCGGCATACTCTCCGCGGTTATTCCGCTGGTTAGCCTTTTCAGCGGACCGCTTTGGGGATGGTTGGCTGATGCATCCCGAAGACACCAGCAAGCATTGATTCTTGCAATGATGGGAGCGATAGGCTTTGCCATCCTGCTCGCAATACCGCACTCCTTTTATATATTGCTTGTGATGTTGATGCTGTTCGCCTTCTTTTCCGCGCCCATCATGCCACTGGTGGATAACGCCACACTCGCGGCTTTGGGAGATCAGAAAGATCATTACGGACGTATCCGTTTGTGGGGCGCGATTGGGTGGGGCGTTGCCGCCCCAGTGATAGGCTATCTGACGGAGTCTGCAGGTCTGCGCTGGGCATTTGGTGGATATGTGCTTCTGATGGGATTGGGCGTGTTGGTAGCCTCGCAACTATCAATTCGGTCGCCGCATATTAATGTACTGGTATCACAAGAAATACGCGCCGTCCTGCAAGATCCCCGCTGGCGCATATTTCTGATCGTGGCGTTCGTCGGTGGGATTTTGCTTTCGGCTATTGGCAGTTTCCTATTCATCTATTTGCAGGATATCGGCGCGCATAAAACCCTGCTCGGCTTCACACTCACAGTTGCCACACTGTCTGAATTGCCCGTGTTGTACTTTTCAAGTGTTTTTCTCAAGCGCTGGGGGATGCTTAATTTGATGATCGTGGCGTTATTCTTTTTTGCGATCCGCGCTTCGGCATATTCTTTTATCTCCCTGCCCTGGATGGCGCTTCCCATCCAACTCTTGCATGGACTCACCTTCTCGTTGATGTGGGTGGCGGGTATTGCATACGCTGATAGAATCGCTCCACAAGGTATGAGCGCCACGGCACAGGGATTATTCTCTGGCGTTATGCTTGGTGTTGGCTCGGCTGCAGGTTCCCTGCTTGGCGGCTTTCTATTCGACGCCGTCGGCGCGATTTGGATGTTCCGCGTTATGGCTGTGATCGCAGCTCTTGCGATTGGTATATTGTGGAGTACAAAACAATTTTATGAATGAGCCATTTGATATTCTTGTCGCAGGCGAAATCAATCCCGACCTGATTCTTTCAGGCGATGTCGCGCCTGAGTTTGGGCAGGTGGAAAAACTGGTTGATTCAGTCACGCTGACCATCGGTTCTTCCTCCGCGATTTTTGCATGCGGCGCGGCGCGGCTTGGGTTGAAGGTCGCCTTCATCGGCGTGTGCGGCGATGACGTCTTCGGTCGCTTCATGCTCGATGAAATGAAAAAGCGTGAGGTGGATATCGAGAACGTGATCGTTCATCCAAACGGATTCACGGGATTGAGCGTGATCCTCGCCCGAGGCGCGGACCGCGCGATACTGACTCACCCTGGTTTGATCTCCACGCTACGGGCATCAGATATCCCTGATGGTTTGCTCCGCCAGGCACGGCATCTGCATGTTGCTTCATATTTTTTGCAAACCGCGCTTCAACCCGATTTGCCGGATCTCTTTCGCCGCGCACATTCGCTTGGACTGACCACCTCGCTCGATACTAATTATGATCCCTCCGAAAAATGGCTTGGCTTCGATGAATTGCTTTCAGTTACGGATGTTTTTCTTCCCAACCAAACCGAAGCTTTGTCCATCACAAAATCATCCGATGTAGAATCCGCGTCAAAATTGCTTGCCCAAAAATCCAAATTAGTCGCCGTCAAGCTCGGTGCGGATGGCGCGCTGGCTTGCCAGTTAGGGGTGAGGAAAATTGCTGGCGCCGAATCCATTTCGGTGAATGTTGTTGATACAGTCGGTGCGGGTGATTCGTTCGACGCAGGCTTTTTGTATGGCTATTTAAATCAATGGAATTTGCAAAAGAGTCTGCGGTTGGCTTGCGTCTGCGGCGCGTTGTCCACGCAATCGCCGGGCGGCGTGAACGGACAGCCGACTTTGGAAGAGGCGATCAAATATGGTTCTGGATGAAATTGTAAAAGCACAAAAGCGCGGGGAAGCAAAAGGCATCACCTCGATTTGTTCGGCGCATCCCTGGGTGTTGAAAGCCGCCATGCAAAAAGGGACCCCAAGGGATTCAGAATCCCTCAGGGTCTTATTGATCGAGTCTACTTGTAATCAAGTCAATCAATTTGGGGGGTACACAAGCATGACGCCCAAAGATTTTGTCGCGTACGTGCGCGGCATTGCGGAGGAAAACAGCTTCCCGTTCGAGAATGTTATTTTGGGCGGCGATCACCTCGGACCGAACGTCTGGCAAAATGAACCTGCTGACTCAGCCATGCAAAAATCTGCTGTGCTGATGAAAGATTATGTACAGGCGGGCTTCGTCAAAATCCACCTCGATTGCAGTATGCGACTCGGTGATGATCCGCAAGGCGCGCTGGATGTGGGGGTATCCGCGAAACGCGCAGCGCAATTGGCGAAGGTTGCAGAAGATACCTTTTCCCTCTCCCAGCGGGAGAGGGGCAGGAGTGAGGGTGCGCCCCGTTACGTTATCGGCACGGAAGTTCCCGTCCCAGGCGGCGCGCACGAACACGAGGAAGGCGTCAGCGTAACAAAGGGTAAAGACGCACGGCAAACCATCGAGGTCACGCGCGAGGCGTTTTATCGGGAAGGATTACAGTCCGCGTGGGAGCGGGTCACCGGAGTTGTCGTTCAACCAGGTGTGGAGTTCGGCGATGATTTTGTGCTCGAATATCAGCCAGGAAAAGCGAAAGAGTTATCGCGTTTCATCGAAGATCAATCCATGATTTATGAAGCGCATTCCACCGATTATCAAACGTGCGATGCATTGAGAAACCTCGTGCGCGACCACTTTGCCATTCTCAAAGTGGGTCCCGGCTTGACCTTTGCGTTTCGAGAAGCCGTCTTCGCGCTGGCGATGATGGAGAACGAGCTATTCCCCGCTGACGAACGCTCGAACATCATTTCAGTTTTGGACGACGTGATGATACATCATCCTGAACATTGGAAAAAATATTATCGCGGCAATGAATCCGAGCAAGCCTTCAAGCGTAAATACAGCCTGAGCGACCGTGTGCGTTATTACTGGCCCAACCCGCAAATACAATCTGCGCTGGAAAAATTGTTGCATCATCTGGAACAAAAACCAACCCCGTTTTCGCTATTAAATCAATTCACTCCGCTTCAATATAAACGCATTCGCCGCGGAGAAATTGAGAACGCGCCTAAAAGTATTCTGCTTGGTTATGTACAGGAAGTTTTGTCAGAATATCAAGCGGCTCAGTCTTGAAACAGGCCTTTAAGATTACTCTTTTATCCTTCATCTCGCACGAAAAACCTGGCCGGTTGTGGTTTTTCTTTAAGACTTACGGTATCAGCAATTGCCCATTCATCTCACAACATAGGCCACTTTACACGGGCGGATAACCCAAGTAGCTGTACTCGGGGAGAAAATCCGTCAGGAGAATGGTGTTGATGTCCCAGTAAAATTAATTGAAATTAGTTAACGGATTGATTGAAACCTTGAAGGTTTACGCCCGTATATCCTAGTAATGTGCAAAAAAGAACAATATGCGGCAACGGAATAATCTCGAGGAGAAAATGGGTAAGAAAGTCAATTCAAGTGGACAATTGGCTGCGAACATTACAAAATCAGCCAGTAAACAGACGTATTACACGATCCGCTTGTTTGCAGATAGCGATCGCGTGGCAGACGCGTATCGGGCGTACGGATATTTTCGGTGGGTGGACGATGTCATTGATGGCGAATTAGGCTCGAGCGTTGACAGAATTGCTTTCATCAATCGCCAGAAGTCTTTATTGGAGTCTTGTTATCGTGGCGAGAGTCCAGGTGCTCTGTGTGCCGAAGAATGGATGCTGGTAGACCTTGTTCGCAATGATTCGGAGAAGAACAGCGGATTGCAAACTTACCTGCGCAACATGATGGACGTGATGATATTCGACGCAAAACGTCGTGGAGAGGTCATCTCGCAGGTGGAGTTGTTCGAGTATTCGCATAAGTTGGCGAAGGCGGTTACGGAAGCGATATATTATTTCATTGGGCATGATGACTTGTCCTTCTGCCATGAAGCACGCTATATGGCGGTAACTGCCGCGCACATCACGCACATGTTGAGGGATGCGATGGAAGATGTGGAGGCTGGGTACTTTAATATTCCGCATGAAGTTCTCGCGGCGCATGGAATCTCACCGCAGAGTGTGCAAAGCCAGGTGTATCGTGAGTGGGTGTGCGAAAGAGCCCAATTGGCGCGAGGTTATTTTAAGTTGGGACACGAATGTACTTCCAAAGTGAAGAATTGGCGTTGCCGGCTGGCTGGTTATGCTTATACGGCGCGCTTCGAGTGGATGTTGAATACCATCGAACGTGATAACTATTGCCTGCGTTCTGGTTACCCTGAACGAAAGAGTCTGTGGGCTGGCTTGTGGATGGGCTGGTCGGCGTTGACATCCATGTTTGATTCACTGCGGATCAAAACCGAACCACGCAAACCGACTCCGCAACCTGTTCGAGTTGATAAAAGATGAACTGATGTTACATACCGTCCCGAAGGCTTCTCGATAGCGAACAGTTGATTTGTTCAAATCTTTGGGGCGTTCTTACAAGGCAAGCGATGAAAACAAAAAACGTAATTGTGATCGGGGCCGGCATTGGTGGATTGACCGCTGCAATCCATTTGGCAAAATACGGTTTGCATGTGACGGTGGTTGAGAAGAACGCCCGCCCAGGTGGACGCTGTGATCGTATCAGTCGTGATGGACATCATTTCGATACGGGTCCCACATTGCTGGTCATGCCTCTGCTGTATGAAGCGGAGTTTGCTGCCTTGGGCACATCCATGCAAGAGATGTTGGACTTGCAACGTGTTGACCCGACCTATCATCTGGTCTTCGATAACGGCAGTCAACTTGCACTTACATCCGATATGAAATCCATGCAGGATCAAATGGAACAGATCGAGTCGGGAAGTTTCCAGGGTCTCTTGCGTTACATGAGCGAGGGACATCGTCACTATCATCTCGGCATTGAAAAACTTGTTCGTCCTGATTTCCGCAAGGCGTCCGATTTTTTCAAACTCAGCAACCTGCCTCTCCTCCATCAAGTCAAGCCACTTATAAAACATTACGCCAACATGTCGCACTACTTCAACGACCCGCGCCTCAAAGCTGCATTTACGTTTCAAGATGTGTACATGGGGTTGAGTCCGTTTGAAGCACCCGCCACATTTTCGATGATGCCCTACACCGAACTTGCGCACGGCGTTTGGTACCCACACGGCGGCATGTATCAAATCGTCGAGGCGCTCATGTCTTTGGCGCGCAAGGCTGGGGTGGAGTTCACCTTCAATTCGTCGGTGGAGCAGGTCGAAGTCAATGGGAGAAGCGCACACGGCGCCATCATCAACGGTCAACGAATGAGTGCGGATGTCGTCCTCGCCAACGCCGATCTCCCGTACGTCTATCGAAATCTTTTGCCGCAGGATGGGCAGGCGGAGAAACTTTCCCGCAAACGTTACTCGTGTTCGGTCATCAGTTTTTTCTGGGGGATGGATCGGAGGTACGAGACACTTGCCCCGCACACGCTCTTCCTTGCGAGTGATTACCGCGAGAACTTTGAACGCATCATTCGTGACCTGAGTCTGCCCGTCAATCCCAGTCTTTACATCCACGCCCCAGCCCGACTCGACACAAGCATGGCACCGCAGGGACAGGATACTTTGATTGCCATCGTACCTGTTGGTCATATGTCCGAGAACGAAGAACAAGATTGGGCTGAACTGCGCAATGAAGCACGCAAGCATGTCTTCCGCCGTTTAGCGAGCGTAGGCATCACTGATCTTGAATCACATATCAAATTCGAGACGACATTCACTCCGCTTTCATGGCGCAAACGCTATAACCTGATGAAGGGTTCCACGCACGGGCTGTGCCACAACTTGACTCAGTTGGGATACTTCCGTCCTGATAACCGTCATTCGCAATATCACAATCTTTATTTCACTGGCGCAAGCACCCGCCCAGGGACGGGAATGCCAACAGCAATGGTCTCTGGTCGCCAGTCTGCGCAAAGGATTATGGATGATCTGGCTGTGTAGGTTCAATCCTGTTCACTGGTTTGCATGTTTTGTATAGACCCGGAACATGGTGTTATAAAAGTTCATAATTCAAGAGAAAGTGATGTCTAATGTCTGCAAAAACCATCTGCCATCGTATGAAAAGTCTCAATGCCCGCCAAAATTCCGTAGAATAGTTGTAGTCTAATCCACTCACCTGATAGCCTGCAATTTTGTAATTACTCCGTAGCGCCCCTCCATTGACGAACGTAAGTGAAGGGGCGCTGTCATTTAATCACCCAAATATTGCGAGATGAGCATGTCATAGTTGGCAGTGACTTTGAAACCTTTGACTGCAAGTTTTTTTCTTGTGTCAAATGGAACTTCGCCGTGCTGAAGCAGGGAGAGCACTTCGGCATAATCCGCTGGATCACAAACCAGGGTGATGCGTTCGTGATTCTTCGCCGCGGCACGAATGAGCGTAACGCCGCCGATATCTATGTTCTCAATGGCATCCGCATGAGTGACATTCGGTTTGGCAATTGTCTCATCAAACGGATAGAGATTGACGGCGACAAGGTCTATATAATCCCAGCCGAGGGCAAGCAGCTCATTGTGATCAGCTTCGGTTGGACGGGCGAGCAAGCCGCCGTGAATGGCGGGATGCAATGTCTTGACACGTCCGCCAAGAATTTCAGGCGACTTGGTGTAAGCGGCAACTTCGGTAACGGATAATCCGTTTTCTTTCAGAAGTTTGGCTGTACCGCCTGAGGCGAGCAATGTCCAGCCCAGGGAGGTAAGACCTATGGCGAAATCGATGAGACCGGTTTTATTATGGACGGAGAGAACAGCAGTGGGCATCGGAGGTTCCTTTTAGTAGATTATGTAACGAATGTAAGGATATGCAGGACGAATACTGAGCGGTTATGTTTTTATAATGATTTCCTTGAGTGTTTTTACCAGCAACTCATGTTCTGTTTTGTGGACACGTGTATCAAGAGATTCCGAGGTATCGTCTGCGAAGATGGGGACAATTTCAGCGGCGAGGACGGGGCCATTATCCACGCCTTCATCGGGGACGAGGTGTACCATGACGCCTGTGTGTTTAATCTCGCCGCGCTGATAGGCTGCGAAGGCGCGTTCAATGGCGTGGATACCGGGAAAGGTATTGGGCAAAGCGGGGTGCAGGTTGACGACACGATTGGGGAAAGAGGAAAGAAAGGAAGAGGAAAGAATCCGCATCCAGCCCGCGAGGATGACGTAGACGGGTGATTTGGCAGCAACATAACTGGCCAGGCGTGTATCGTAATCGCTGCGGGATTCATTTTCAAGTTTGGGAAAATAAACTGATTCCACTCCCGCGTTTTTGGCGCGAGTGAGTCCATAAGCATCCGCTTTGCTGCTGATCACAGATACAACATGGGCGTCAAGCTCGCCTGACGCACAGGCATCGAGGATGGCTCCCAGATTGGAGCCGTTTCCAGAGATGAGAATTACTAATCGAGATGACATAAAACTCAATGATGAAACAAGCGCACACCTGAGAAGACCATCGTCATGCCGTATTCATCGCAGGCGGTGATGACATCGACATCGCGATTGGAGCCGCCGGGTTGAAGGACGTATTTCACGCCGCTTCTGGCCCCGCGATCAATGGAATCGCGGAATGGGAAAAAGGCATCGGAGCCAAGCACGACAGCGGACATACCATCCAGCCACGCGCGTCTTTCTTCGGGCGTCAGTTGATGCGGCGTTTCTGAGAAAATATTGGCCCAGTTGGATTTTTCCGCTTCGGTGACATCGGGCTGCAGAAATTGATCAATCGCGTTATCGCGGTCGGGACGTTTGATATCTGGCTTGAAGGGCAATGCCAATACACGCGGATGCTGGCGCAGTCGCCATAAGTCTGCTTTTGCGCCGGCGAGACGAGCGCAATGCACGCGCGATTGCTGTCCCGCGCCAACGCCGATCACCTGTCCATCCACTGCATAGCAGACCGAATTGGACTGGGTGTACTTGAGCGTGATCCATGCAATCAACATATCGCGGATGGCGCTTTCGGGTAAATCTTTGTTTTTGGTGACGATGTTGGCAAAGTCTGTGTGAGTAACCGGGCGATCGTGGTGACGTTGTTCAAAAGTGATGCCAAAGATATCGCGTGTTTCGAGCGCCGGCGGCTCATAGGCAGGGTCCATTTGGACGAGGGCATATTTGCCCTGTTTTTTCTTTTTGAGAATCTCCAGCGCTTCTGCTTCGTAGGCGGGCGCGATGACACCGTCAGAGACTTCGCGACTGATGAGTTTTGCGGTTGACACATCCACTGTATCGGAAAGCGCAATCCAATCGCCGAAGGAAGACATGCGGTCCACGCCGCGGGCGCGGGCGTAGGCGGTGGCAAGCGGTGACAATTCGAGATCGTCCACGAAATAGATTTTCTTGAGCACATCCGATAACGGAGTCCCAACAGCGGCTCCCGATGGGCTGACATGTTTGAATGACGCCGCAGCCGGGAGATCGATGGCGGTTTTCAACTCACGGACAAGTTGCCAGGAGTTCAACGCGTCGAGCAGGTTGATGTAACCAGGCGAGCCGTTGAGAACAGTGATCGGCAAATCCGCGTCAGACTTCATGAAGACGCGGGCGGGGGCTTGCTGGGGATTGGTGCCGTAACGAAGAGGCAGAGAGGATGGCATGAGTGGATCCTTTTAATGAACGAGTTGGACTTTCTTTTCGCCTTTGACGAGTTCGCCAATGATAAAAGTTGGCTCGGAGATAAGCCTCCGGATTTCGGTGACTTTTGCCTTATCCACGATGACGATCATGCCGATGCCCATATTGAAGACGCGGTACATTTCGTCGGTGGCGATATTTCCTTTTTGCTGAATCAGTTTCCAGAGCGGTGGAGGCGTCCATCCGTCGAGATGGATGACGGCGTCAAGATCATCCGGTAGAATGCGCGGGATGTTCTCGATAAATCCGCCGCCTGTTAGATGAACAAGCGCTTTGACCAAAGACGATCGATCAAGAATGGATGAAAGAAGATTCAAGTAGGATTTGTGCGGGGCGAGAAGTGCATCCGCGAGCGAAACGCCAAGTTCGGGGAAGGCCGTGTCAAGCGGCGTATCGGCGAAGGTTTTTCGAATAAGCGAATAACCGTTCGTGTGCGGACCCGATGAGGCGAGACCAATGAGCGCATCGCCTGCTTTTAGATTCTTACGAGGCAGGATGTTATCGCGTTCAACCAGGCCGACGATGGTTCCCGCGATGTCAAATTCATTTGGCTGATACACGCCGGGCATTTCAGCGGTCTCGCCGCCGAGCAGCGCCATGCCTGCCTCTTTGCAGGCCTCGGCCATCCCTGTCACAACTTCGGCAGTTACTTCTGGGGTTAATTTGGATGTGGCAAAGTAGTCCATAAAAAATAATGGGCGCGCGCCTTGCACGAGAATGTCATTGATGCAATGGTTGACGATATCATGACCGATGGGACGATATCGCCCCGCCTGTCCCGCCAATTTCACCTTTGTGCCGACCCCATCCGTGGAGGCAACGAGAACGGGATTGTCGAATGTTTTTAGAATGGATGCATCAAATAATCCACCAAAGGAACCGATCCCTGCAAGAACAGATGAGGTATATGTGGATCTGACAGTTTCATTTATCAAGTCAACTGTTATATTCCCTGCGTCAATGGAAACGCCTGAATCAGCATAAGACGATTCTTTCACAGCGCGATGAGCAATATCTTTGCGATACTGCCTGCCCTCGAATAAGACCTTGTCCACATTGGCATATACCCGCCTGACCGCAGACTCGATCTCATCTGACCAGGCGGTCAATCCGAACACGCGTCCGCCCGAGGTGACAACTTTGCCATTATCAAACCTCGTCCCCGCATGGAAACTAATGATGTTTGCAGGCAGAGTCTCCAATTTGACATATTTTCCGCTTTCCACTTTTTCAGGATAACCCTTACTCGCCAGCACCACACAAACCGCCGCGCCAGCCTTCCAGCGGATATCCACATCGTGAAGGGTACCGTCCACGCAGGCTTCGGCTATTTCAAGCAAATCCGTTTCAAGTAATGGAAGTACCGCCTGTGTCTCCGGGTCGCCGAAGCGACAGTTAAACTCCAATGTGCGCAGACCATTTAAAGTTAGGATAAGACCCGCATATAAGACGCCGACAAACGGAGTCCCTTCAAGTCGTAAGCCATTAATGGCAGGTCTCAAAACGGATTCTACCGCTTCGTTCATTAAGTCCGCCGTAAAGATCGGCGCGGGAGCATAGGCGCCCATTCCGCCCGTGTTCGGACCATGGTCGCCATCCAGCAAACATTTATGATCTTGCGCGGGCAGCATGGGAATGACGGTTTTGCCGTCCGTGAACGCCATCAACGAGACTTCCTGCCCACTCAGGCGTTCCTCGATGATTACCTCATTGCCGGCCTCGCCAAACGCCCTATCTATTAAAATCGATTCAAGATTCGATCTGGCTTCATCCAGAGTCTCCGGCAGCACCACGCCTTTGCCCGCCGCCAACCCTGAGGCCTTGATCACGATTGGATAATCCACCGTCTCAAGATAAGCAATTGCATCTGCGATTTTACTGAATGCGGCATAACGCGCCGTTGCAATATTATGCCGCACCATAAAATCCTTCGCAAAGACTTTCGACGCTTCGATCTGCGCCGCGGCCCGACTCGGCCCAAAACAGCGGATTCCATCCGCTGACAGCGCATCCGTCAAACCACAGGCCAAGGGCGTTTCCGGACCAATGAGAACGAGGTCGATTTGTTTATCTTTACAAAAGCGGATAATATCCGAATGATTACTTGCATCAAGCAAAACGTTTTCACCGCAGGTCATTGTCCCTGCATTGCCGGGCGCAATATAGAGTTTACTCAAACGCGGCGACTGGGCTACTTTCCATGCAAGCGCATGTTCTCTGCCACCCGATCCAATTATCATGACATTCATAAGCATTTCCACAATCCGTATTTGATCTGTGAATCCGTTGCAAAGTCCGTTGAGTACATCACTTCATACTTTGTTCAAACCCGGTTTTCACCGTGTCAACATTGACCCGTATCGGATATTGTCCCGTAAAGCACGCCTGACAAAATCCATGCTCCGTCTGCTGCTTGACTGCGCACATCATTCCATCCAGCGATAAATAATATAAACTATCCGCCCCAACAAATTGGCCGATCTCAGCCACTGTTCTTTTGTGGGCGATCAGGTCATCGCGCTTGCCCATATCCACACCCATAAAACACGGATGCGCAATCGGTGGGCAGGTGATGGCAACATGCACTTCCTTTGCGCCTGCGTTACGCAGTAACTTAATCAGCGGACCGGTTGTGTTGCCGCGCACGATGCTGTCGTCGATCATCACCACGCGCTTATTCAAGACGTTCTCGTTGATGACATTAAATTTTAGGGCCACACCGCGCTTGCGCAGTGAATCGGTCGGTTCAATGAATGTCCGTCCTACATAGCGATTTTTAATAAATCCATCGTTATACGGTATCCCGCTCACATGGGAAAATCCAATCGCCGCAGGGATGGATGAATCAGGCACGGGAATCACAACATCCGCATTGTTCAGTGAAATTCCAGCTTCGCGTGCCAGTTCTTCGCCCAGACGTTGCCGTACTTTGTGAACGCCAATCCCATCCCACACCTGATCGGGACGGGCAAAGTAAATATGTTCGAACACGCACATCGCTGAAGGCTGTACAGATGGAAGCGCCTGTGTCACGGTCAGCGCATTATTTGAAAGTTCAACGATCTCGCCAGGCTTCACATCTCGAATGGCTTCGCATCCAAGCGTTTGCAACGCGCCTGTCTCAGACGCCACTGCGTGCCCGCCGCTGGGAAGCAGACCAATGCACAGCGGACGAAATCCCCATGGGTCGCGCACCGCATAGACGCCATCGCGAGTCAAAACAACCAATGAGTATGCGCCGACCCATTTTTGCATGGCGTGCTTGATGCGCTCCTCCCACGTCGTCCCGCCGTTGCGCGCCAGCATCATCGTCATCACTTCGCTGTCAGACGAGGATGAAAGTCCAACTCCCTGACGCATCAGCCCGTCGCGTAATTCAGCAGAGTTGATCAGGTTGCCGTTATGCGCCAACGCCAACGGTCCATGCATGGTCTCGATCATAAAAGGCTGGGCATTGCGCTCCGACGATGAACCGGTGGTTGAATAGCGCGTGTGACCGATGGCATAATGCCCATTTAAGTTTGCCATCACTGTTGGCGTAAAAACCTGCGATACCAACCCAACGCCTTTGTGAATGGACATCATGCGTCCATCCGTCACGGCTATGCCTGCCGCCTCCTGCCCGCGATGTTGAAGCGCAAATAAGCCAAAGAAGGCCATGCGCGCCACGTCTTCATGCGGAGCGAAGATACCGATAACGCCGCACTCTTCTTTTGGATGATCACCTGCTAAATCAAACGTCATTCATGCCTCTTGATGGATACTGATATCATCTGCCATGATTACCTCCGCAGCCCGCTTCTGACTTGCCCCGACCTGTTCCTGTACCTCGGCATCCACCAACCCCAAAATTTTCGCCGCCAGCAAGGCTGCATTGACAGGTTCAAGCACGACCGCAGGCGCGATTCCCGAAGGCATCCTCAGCGACGAAAAGATATCCGCGCCGCCAAATGCTTCGCTCACGGGCGGGCACGCGATCACGGGAGCCTTGACTGCGCCATCGGTGAATCCGCTCAAGGCATTGCTGCGTCTCGCCACTGTGATGTAAACCTTTGGTCGCGGATCAGCCTCATATTTTTGAAGAATTTCCAGCGCATGTCCCGCTGTCTTATGTGCGGAAGCGATATGCAAAACAGTTTCCAATCCGAATTGTTTGCAGGCCTCGGATATTTTAGTGCAGTGTACCAAATCCGCTTTGGAGCCCATCAGGATAACAACCAGGGGTTTCATAATTCAATCCTTGCCTTTCGTAGATTTTCGATCAAGCGCGGCTCAACGGGATATGCGGCGGCTTCAAATTTCTTGCCCGTCAATAATTCATAGATAGTGATATACCGCTCGCTCGCCGCCGCCCATAACTCAGCAGCCATCCTGGGAGGCGTCCCATCGCCGCGATAGCCTTGTCTTGCATATTCCAAACGCACGAATTCCTTATCGAAATTTTCAGGATCTTCACCCGCACCAAAACGCTCTTCGTACGTATCCGCCTTCCAGAAGCGCGATGAATCGGGGGTATGTACTTCGTCAATCAGGACCACGCTCCCGTCGTTTGCGAGACCGAATTCATACTTCGTATCCACAAGGATCAAGCCCGCTTTGTGAGCCACTTCCTGTCCGCGTTTGAAAATTGCCAGCGCTGCACTTTGAACCTGTTTCCATGTCTTCGCATCCAGCAAACCTTTCTCCACTACTTCGGCACAAGTCAGGCGTTCATCGTGTCCCGTTATGCCGCCTTTGGTTGTAGGCGTAATGATCGGTTCAGGCAGGGCGGCATTCTTTTGTAATCCATCGGGAAAGGTATAACCATAAATTTCGCGCTCACCAAGCGAGTAGCGATACCACAACGCCGTGGATGTGACGCCCGTGATAAAGCCGCGCACGATGACTTCCACCAATAACGGATCTGCGACACGCACAACGGCGGCATTTGGGTCGGGAATGGAAATTAAGTGGTTATGAATTAAGTCCTTGGTTTGTTCGAACCACCAGGCGGATAATTGATTGAGTACCTGTCCCTTATACGGAACTCGCGCCAAAATAATGTCAAACGCGGAAAGGCGGTCGGTTGTGACGATGAGTCTTTCTCCATTGGTGAGATCGTACCAATCGCGCACCTTGCCCGAAGTCTTTCCTGCCAAAGGCAAATCCGTTTCATTCAATGCCTGGGGAAGAAGTTTGACAAGTTCATCTCTTGAAATCATTTGTTTCTCCGTTATTCATGTATAGGTGACAGTCATTTCGCAAGTGACTGTCACCTTGATTTATAGGTTGCTTGCATATTTCACACCAGTTTGGAACAAAGCCAAACCGCTATGACCATTCACTCCGCGCGTCCAGTTCGGATGTTGATATGGGTGGATATGATTCTCCGGGTGCGGCATCAATCCCAACACATTGCCTTGCGGATTGCAAATACCTGCTATATCGAGAACGGAGCCGTTTGGGTTGGCGGGATATTTTCCATCAGCAGATGAACCATCTGTGTGGATATAGGTGAGGGCGATTTGATCGTTGGCCCTAAAAGATGAAAGCGGAAAGAGGTCGGTTGTTTGGAAATTGCCTTCGCCGTGCGCGACGGGACATTCGATTAAATCATTCAAATCTTTTGTCCAAATGCATGTTTGGGAAACAGGTTTAAGCGTTACCCAGCGGCATTCGAAGCGACCTTGTTGGTTAAAGGTCAATGTGATTAATATGTCGTTGCGAGCTGCCGGTTCTGTGGTGGGTGTGGCAACCTTCTCTTGTTCGGAAGTCTTTCGTTTAACAGAAGATTGTTTTGTTGGGAAGCGCACTCTGCTCGCAACGAGATTGTTACCAGGCAATACTCCCGATTTCACCAACGCCTGAAAGCCGTTACAAATGCCAATGACAGGTTTTCCCGCGCCGATAAATTGATTGATTTCATCCACAAAATAGGCATTCAAATCAATGGCAAGCAATTTGCCTGCGCCGAGTGCATCGGCATAGGAAAATCCGCCTGGGAGGATAAGCATTTGGTAATCGCTGAAATGTTTCTTTCCCGCACGCAGATGATTGAGCGGCACACTTTCGGGGTCGGCGCCTGCCAACATCAGGGCTTCAGCTACGTCGTAATCGCGGTTCGTTCCGCGGGCTTGTAAGATCAGGGCTTTTGGTTTCATGGGTTATAGGATTAGGCGGGAGTGTTGAAGGCTTTGGCAAGCTCGCTGACTGGGATAGCAGCATGATCAAATCGTAGAACAGGATCGGTTGTTACGCCTCCAATTTTGACAAGTGGTAAGTCTTTGAAAATCGACTCAAGCGCAACAATGTTTGCCGAAGCAACCTCAACGAGCAGACAGCCTGTCGTTTCGCCGAACAGGATGCGGGCAGTCTGAAGCGGGGGGATGTCGAGGGTTAGATCGAGGCCGAGGCATCCGCCGATGCACATTTCCGCGGCGGCAACTGCCAATCCGCCTTCAGATAGATCGTGGCAGGAACGGATTAATTTTGTTTTGATGGCTTGATGTAATGCTTTGTAAACCTGCGGAGTGATGTCATTTACATCTGGCACGGGTTCGTTTTCGATTCGAGAAGCGATCATTGCAAAATGCGAGCCGCCGAATGTGGGTGAAAATTTCCCAACAAGATAAAGTTCATTGCCCGCTTCCTTCAAATCCATGGTTACGGCCTTGGTGACGTCTTTCATCACGCCGATGGACGAGATCAACAATGTGGGCGGAATGGCGTGGCGTCGGTCGTCGGTGCCCATGTATTCGTTGTTGAGCGAATCTTTGCCGCTGATAAACGGCGTGTGATAAAGCAAGGCCGCGTCGTGACAACCGCGCGCGGCCTCCACAAGCGAACCGAGAGTTGCAGGGTTAAGCGGATCGCCCCAGCAGAAGTTGTCGAGGAGTGCAATTCGTTCAGGGTCAGAACCGACAGCCACCAGATTGCGGACGGCTTCGTCTACAATGGCGAGCGCCATGCGATAGGCGTCACGTTTTCCATATTCAGGATTGATGCCGTTGGCAAGCGCGATACCCGCCAGACCTTGCACGCCGAGAGGATGAATAACACTTGCATCGGATGGCGCATCCGCCTCAACGCCGGTCAGCGGTTTGACTACGGTGCCGCCTTGAACTTCATGGTCATAGGTTCTAATTACAGATGCCTTGCTGGCTATATTGGGATGGGAAAGAAGTTGAAGCAAGAAATTCGGTAATTGGTGATCGGATACCAGGAAGTTTTCCTGATTACCTATTACCTGATCGCTAATTACCGCCTTTAGCTGCCTTTGTGGTATGCCCTCATGTAAAAATTCATTATCCAGATCAACAACAACCTGGCCCGCATAACGCACGACCAGCCGATGGGCACCGGTAAATTCTCCAATATCTGTTAACTCTGTATCGTAGGTGTCACACAACTCTTGAAGACTCGCGAGGTGCTCAAGCGGAACCGCGAGCACCATGCGTTCCTGCGCTTCGGAGAGCCAGATCTCCCATGGGGCAAGTCCCGCATATTTCAAGCGGACATGCTGAAGTTCAACATCTGCGCCGCTAGTGGAAGCCATCTCGCCGACCGCCGATGAGAGTCCGCCTGCGCCGCAATCTGTGATGACGTTATAAATGCGTAAGTCGCGTGCACGGACGATGACGTCGATCAATCCTTTTTCGGTGATCGGGTCGCCGATTTGAACAGACGCCCCCGCAACCTCGCCGGTTTGCGCATCCATTGTCATGGAGGAGAAGGTCGCGCCTCGCAAACCGTCACGGCCTGTCTGCCCGCCAAGCACAATGACTCGGTCTCCTTTTTGTGGATTGCGGACATGTAGTCCCTTGGGAGCGATGCCGACACATCCGCAAAATACCAACGGGTTGGCTGTGTAGCCTTCGTCAAAAAGGACTGCGCCGTTGATCGTCGGGATGCCGATCTTGTTGCCATAATCCTGCACGCCTGCCACCACGCCAGACATCACACGGCGAGGATGAAGCACGCCTTGCGGGAGTTGGTCGAAGGTGAGGTTTTGCGGACCAAAGCACAGGATATCTGTGTTGGCAATCGGTTTATGCGAGACGCCCAGCACATCGCGTATCACACCGCCGACGCCTGTATTCGCTCCGCCGAACGGTTCAATCGCCGACGGGTGGTTGTGCGTCTCCACTTTGAATGAGACTTCGGTCTCATCATCAAGCTCAATAATGCCCGCATTGTCCACAAAGGCGGACAAGACCCAGGGGGCGTTAATTTCGTCGGTGGCGGATTTGAGATATGTTTTTAAGATTGAGTTGATTTCCCGCCCATCATCGAGTTCAATATTTGCTTTAAATGTTTTGTGACCACAATGCTCGCTCCATGTTTGAGCGATTGTCTCAAACTCCACATCGGTCAGGTCGCGATTTTCTGTGATGCAATAATTTTGAATTGCCCGCATCTCTGCCAGATCAAGCGCAGCCCGACGGTCCCTGGACAGGGTGAGTAATTGACCGTCATTTAATTCGCGCACAGGAATAACTGCCACTTCTCCGCTGGAGGCTGCATCGAGCGGAAAGGAAGGCTGAATCTCGCCAATTGTCCAGTATTGAATGGTCGAATTAGCGAGCAGGCGTTGAGAAAGTTGGGCAGCGGTTTCGCGGATGGAAGCGGACGGATCGAATTGAAGTAAAAAGCGCAGACCTGTGGCAACACGGTGAATTCCGCCGATGCCGACTTCACGAGCGGCGCGGGTGATTTCATGAGCAACTGGATCGGTAACGCCTGGGCGCGGGGAAACTTCCACTATAACGGTATCAGGCCTGGGGACGAAGCGAGGGGCAGGTAATTCCGCCCAGGTAGCGGATTGGGTCACAGGGTCCGTTAAAAGTTTGAGGGCCAATTGTTGCAATTCTTCCTGCGACAATTGGCCCTCGATAAAGTACAAATCCTGGCACTCGATCCTTTTTAGATCTTGAAATCCTAATGCTTGCGCATCGGAAAGATATCTCGCTGAACGAGGATCGAAGTGGGTGAAGCGAACGACAAAACGATGGATGCTCATGAGCTTGTCTCTATGAAATCGGAGCGATTGTACATCAGCAAAGTTGTCTAGTCAATGTGTTTCTTTTTTAATTACACCATAAGATGATGTGTATCCCTTCCTTGTTCTAATTGGTTAATTACTTGCCAAATCTCCTTGACGTTGGTATACTGCCAGCCAATATGAATTCAATGTTCGCGCACAATCATCATGCCCATCATCACAAGCCCCCCAAAGGCCGGGAGATTCTCTGCGCGTACCTGAATTAGGTTAATAGGATAGTGTGCATTGTTTCACCAAACCCCGGTCATTGACCGGGGTTTTTGTTTGCATTCATCATTTCATTTTAAGGATCAGGCCATGCTTTCACAACAAAAGATCATTCGACTCTCTCTCCCTTCCAAGGGACGCCTCGAAGGCGGCGCACTGGACTTTCTCTCCGCGGCTGGATTGCGCGTGTTCAAACCCAATCCGCGCCAATACCAGGCTGAGATTCCTGCGCTGCCGGATCTGGGCATCATTTTTCAGCGTCCAGGCGATATCGTGGTCAGTGTGCGCCAGGGCAGCATTGACTTTGGCATCACGGGACTGGATATGATCGAAGAAAAACGCGGTGACAATGGCGATATCCTGATCCTGCATGATGCACTCGGTTTTGGAAGCTGCGCTCTGACTTTGGCAATTCCAGAAACCTGGGAAACAGTTACAGACATTGCGTCACTCAAAGAGTTTTCTGCATCCTTAAAAACCCCAATTCGGGTGGCAACGAAATTCCCGGTCCTGACCGAACGTTTTCTCAATCAACATAATATTGCCCACTCACTGATCGCCGCCGAGGGCACGCTCGAGAGTGCGCCCACCATCGGCTATGCCGATATGATCTCTGACCTGGTCTCCTCCGGACAAACTTTATTGGACAATCGCCTGCGTCCTTTATCTGATGGTGTTATCCAGCGTTCGCAAGCCGTGTTGATCGCAAATCGCAAAGCCCTGGGAACCCGTCCCGAGGTGCTTGAGATGGCGCGTCGTTTGCTTGAATATATCGAAGCCCACATGCGCGCCAAGGATAATTTGCTGGTCATTGCAAACATGCGCGGTGAAGGCCCTGAAGTCATTGCCCAAAAAATATTCACGCAAACCAGTGTCGGCGGCTTGCAGGGGCCAACCATCAGTCCAATTGGCGTGCGCGTGGGAACGCCAAACTGGTATTCAGTCACGGTCGTAGTACGTCGCGACCACTTGCCTCAGGCCATCTCTGAACTGCGTTTCATTGGCGGCAGCGGCATCATTGTTTCGCCCATCACTTATATTTTTGAAGAAGAGCCGCCGCGTTACAACGCCATGCTCAGAGCCCTCGAATAGGAGTCCAGCATGCTCAAACAATACGACCCTCAAACCGCAAAACAAACCATCCTCAAACGCACTCCACCGGATGAATTTCCCGTCAGCCAACGCGTATTGGATGGGATTGCAAATCTCTTTGGCGAAGCGCTGACGCCGGAGCAGGCCGTCTCTCGGATTTTAAAAGATGTGCGGATGAATGGCGACTCTGCGCTTCAAAAATGGACTCACACCCTCGATTCAATCGACCTTCAACCTGCTCCCGTTTCGAAAGACTTAATCCAGGCTGCATTAGACTCGCTTGCGCCCGAAAAACGCATGGCTCTTGAACAAGCCGCCGCGCGCATCGAATCCTTTCACCGCCGCCAGCCGTTGACATCGTGGTTCACCAACGAACTTGGCGGCACATTGGGACAGATCATCCGTCCAATTCAACGCGTGGGGTTATATGTTCCCGGCGGGACGGCACCGCTCCCGTCCACGGTATTGATGAGCGCCATCCCCGCCCGCGTGGCGGGCGTGAGAGAGATCATTGTTGTCACGCCTCCCAATCGTTCTCTTGCGGATAAAAACCCGCCCGTTGATCCAATGATTCTTGCAGCCTGCGCCATCGCCGGCGTGGACAAGGTTTATCTACTCGGCGGCGCGCAGGCAATTGCCGCACTGGCCTATGGTACGGAAACTATTCCGTCAGTTGATAAGATCTTCGGCCCCGGTAATTTATTTGTCACACTTGCAAAGCGACAGGTCTATGGCGTGGTTGGCATTGACGGCTTGGCGGGTCCAACCGAAACCGTGGTCATCGCGGATGAATTTGCGAACCCCGCCTGGGTTGCAGCGGATTTATTGGCGCAGGCCGAACATGATTTCCTGGCCTCAGCCATTTTACTGACCCCGGCGCAGGCATTGATAGGCGAGGTGCGAATCCAGATTGCGCAGCAAATCGAACAACGCGGGCGGGGGGATATTATTTCCGCTTCGCTTGAGACTCGCGGGGGTGCGGTGCTCACTCGCGATTTGGATCAAGCCGTGCAATTGGCAAACGATTATGCTCCCGAACATCTTGCGTTATCGGTTCGCGATCCCTGGCGTTGGGTTGAAAAAGTCAATCACGCGGGCGGTGTGTTTGTCGGCGAAAACTCCTTTGAAGTGCTTGGCGACTATCTTGCGGGGCCCAGTCACGTCATGCCGACGGGCGGCTCTGCCCGTTTCGCTTCCCCGCTCAATGTGTGGGACTTTGTAAAAATCGTCAGTCTGGTGGCGTTGGATGAAAATACCGCGCAAGCTATCGGTCCGATTGCGGCGGAGATTGCAGAGTCCGAGGGCCTGGATGCACATGCCAACGCCGCGTTGATTCGGCTGGAGAGGCCTGCATGAAAATCCGCGCTCACCTCGAATCGCTCCCACCTTATACACCCATTGAACCGTTTGAAGTTTTATCTGCGCGGCTTGGGCGAAGCCCGGATCAAATCATCAAGATGGACGCGAACGAAAATCCTTATGGACTTTTGCCCGCGGCGCGCGAAGCGCTTGGACGTTTGGACTTCCCTCATATTTATCCCGACCCCGAAAGCCGCGCGTTGCGGACTTTGCTCGCAGAGTTCACTCGCGTCCCTGCAGAATATCTGCTCGCTGGTTCAGGCGCGGACGAGTTGATTGACCTGTTGATGCGCCTTTTTCTGGAGCCGAATGATTGCATCCTTTCATGCCCGCCTACGTTTGGCATGTATGCCTTCGACGCAGAACTTAACGCGGCGCGCTGTATCGAAGTCCCGCGCCGCGCAGATTTTTCGCTCGATATGGAATCCATCCGCAAGGGAGTGGAAACTTATCGTCCCAAGATGTTCTTCATCACATCGCCTAACAATCCAGATGGTTCCTTGATTGATCCAAAGACGATGGATGAATTGCTGTCCCTGCCCACGTTGGTCGTATTGGATGAAGCCTATATTGAATTTGCAGGCGAGAATCTAGGCTCAAACCTGAGCCGCATTCGCGAAGTTCCGTCGCGCGAAAATCTTGTTGTGCTGCGAACCTTTAGTAAGTGGGCAGGGTTGGCTGGCTTGCGGATTGGATACGGTGCATTTCCCCTTTGGTTGATGCCGACCTTATGGAAGTCCAAACAGCCGTACAACGTCAATGTGGCGGCAAGTGTGGCGGCGCAAATTTCGTTGGAACATGTGGATGAATTGGAAGAAGTTGTCCTTCGCTTGAAAAATGAACGGACACGCCTGTTTGCGGCCTTGCAGGAGATTCCTTTTTTGAAACCATATCCCACGCAATCGAATTTCATTTTATGTCGGATTGTGGAACGCGATGCGGCTGGACTCAAAACGAGACTGGCGCAGGAGTATGGAATTTTTGTCCGTTATTTCAACAAACCCGGCTTGCGCGACCATATTCGTATCAGTGTCGGCAGACCGCAGGATACGGATGCGTTGTTGAAGGCATTGAAAAGCATATGAAATATTCGGCGGTAGAGACGCTTCGCTACGCTCAGGGTGACATTTTGAGATGACTTGTAAAATATATTATGTAACCTGTTGATTTCGATATAGTGGACGAACACCGTCTACTCAACCAACGGTGATTGAAGGAAGTAAGGAGCAAACATGAGGACATCTGAAATATCACGTCAGACAAAAGAAACACAAATTGCGATCAAACTGAGCCTGGATGGTACTGGCAAACATGAAATATCCACAGGCGTTGGCTTTCTCGACCACATGCTGACTCACCTTGCCGTCCACGGGTTGTTTGATTTGTCCGTGCAGGCAAACGGAGATTTGCATATTGACACCCATCATACCGTCGAAGATGTCGCGCTCGCGTTGGGACAATCTTTCGACAAAGCGCTTGGCGACCGCAGGGGCATCATCCGCATGGCTGATTGCTTCGCGCCGATGGACGAAACGTTGGCGCATGTCGTAATTGATTTGTCGGGACGTCCATACGCGGTCATTCAGGCGGAATGGCACACTCCGTATGTTGGCAATATCCCAACCACGTTATTTCCGCATTTCTTTGAGTCATTTGCTGTGACGGCGCGTTGCAACTTACATGCGCGCGTCTTATATGGACGCGACGATCACCACCAGGCAGAAGCGCTATTCAAAGCATGGGCGCGCGCGCTGGATATTGCCACGCAAATTGACCCGCGTCGCGCGGGAGTGATCCCATCCACAAAAGGGATGTTGTAGTACGCTCCCTGATAAACACGAAGGAAAGAACAATGAAAGATGTCGTTTTGATTGACGCTGGCACCGGCAATCTCCGTTCTGTGCAAAAAGCGTTGGAGAACATCGGCGCGAAGGTCACGCGCACAGATGACCCGCAGAAAGTTTTGTCGGGCAAACGCGTGGTCTTGCCTGGTGTGGGCGCGTTCGGTGATTTCATGTCTGGTCTGCGACTGCGCGGACTTGAAGATGCCGTCAAAGGGATTGCAATGCGCGGCGTCCCTTTGCTTGGGATATGTGTCGGGATGCAGGCATTGTTTGAGGTCGGGGAAGAGATGGGCGAGCACGCAGGGCTTGGTCTGCTGGCGGGCAAGGTTGTGCGGTTTGCAGAGTCGCTGTCAGTGAAGATTCCGCATACGGGGTGGAATCAAGTTGAGGTCAAGAAAGACGCGTCGCTCTTTAATCAGGTAAATGACGGGGCGTATGTTTATTTCAATCACTCGTATTATTGTCAGCCGTGGAATTCATCCGATGTGATTGGGACAACCGATTATGGTTTAACTTATGCGTGCGCCGTTCAGCGCGAAAATATTTTCGGTGTGCAATTTCATCCTGAAAAAAGCCAGGCGCTGGGTTTGCAGATTTTAAATAACTTTTTGGAGGCGGCATGAGTTTTACAATTTATCCCGCGATTGACCTGCGCGGCGGCAAAGTGGTGCGCTTGAAGGAGGGCGACCCAGCGCGCATGACTGCATATAGCGATGACCCCGCGGAGACGGCGCGGCGTTGGTTGGATGCGGGCGCACGCTGGCTGCATGTGGTGAATCTCGATGGTGCGTTTGGCGAGAGTGATGATAAGAATCGTGTCGCGCTTGAATCAATTTTGAAACTTGGCGCACAGGTGCAATTCGGCGGCGGGATGCGTTCGCCGGATGCGATTGAGCGTGCAATTGAGTTGGGCGTGAGCCGCGTGGTACTCGGCACGATTGCAATTGAAGACCCTGAGGTGGTTGCGAATGCGTTGAAAAAATTTGGCACGGATAAAATTGCTGTTGGAATCGACGCGCGCGATGGGCTTGTGCGCGTGCGCGGTTGGAAGGAGGACAGCAGAATTGTCGCCACGGATTTGGCGCTTCAAATGCGGACCATCGGGCTGGGTACTGTTATCTTTACAGATGTCAGCAGGGACGGGTTGGGCAGCGGGTTGAATATTCCATCCACCCGCGAGTTGGCCGATGTCAGTGGACTCGCCGTGATCGCTTCGGGCGGCGTGCATACATTGGATGATGTAATCGCGGGGCGTAAAGCGAAACTGGCCGGCGTAATCATCGGGCGCGCGTTGTACGAAGGGACGATTGAATTGAAAATTGCGATGGAGATGCGAGGGCAAGAGTAAAAAATTAAGCTTTAGCAAAGAGAACAAATTGAGCAATGAAATAAGTCATAACCGCGATGGAAAGAGCGACATTACCTGGGATTGATGTCAATCCCAGGTAGCTGGAGTATTGCAATGAAGCTAGATATATCAACAGGCCGACAACAATAGAAATGATCAGAGCCTTTCTTTGAATAAGTTGTCCGTGAGAGTCGCGGCGCAAAGGCATGAGAGGATTTCTCAAGTCGATACTGAACCAGCCGCTGTGCAGGTAGAGCAAAAACAGCCCAAAGAATACTGCTGTCAGGAGAACAGTTTTCCAGGAGAAACCCGCCATCAGTATGGAAAAAGAGGCGCTTAGAATAGCCCTTGAAATATAGTAAGGTAAAAATACTTTTTTCATATGTTATTCTCCTGTAACCAAAAAATTTGTTCAATGGGAACACCTAATGCTTTGCTGATACGCAAAGCTGTCTCGATAGTTGGAATAAAATGTCCTTTTTCAATCGAGATAATCGACACTCTTGCGACTCCAACAAGTACAGCTAGCTCTGCCTGGGTTATTCCCAGTTCTGTACGAATCTCTTTGATATTATTTCCTACGCTTTTATGGGCCATAATGTAAAGTATACTTAACATCCAGTAAAATGTCAAGTGTACTTAACATTAACCTTCATCAAGTATTGGAAACAAGAAACATATTGTGGAGAGTAATACAGCGCCTCGCAAACCGTTCGATGCTTCTTTATAAGGAGATACTTTATGTTAGCAAAGCGAATCATCCCATGTCTCGATATCAAGGATGGGCGCGTGGTGAAAGGCGTAAACTTTGTCAACTTGCGCGATGCAGGCGACCCTGTTGAACAGGCACGTCTTTACGATGAACAAGGCGCGGACGAATTGGTCTTTCTCGATATTTCAGCGACGCAGGAGGGACGCAGGACAACGCTTGAATTGGTCGGGCGCATGGCGGATACGGTCTTCATGCCGTTGACTGTCGGGGGCGGAATCCAAGAAGTGGACGATATGCGTAACCTGCTCTTGGCTGGTGCGGATAAGGTCAGTGTCAATTCGGCGGCGGTGAAGAAACCCGAACTTTTATCCGAAGGCGCATCACGTTTTGGCGCGCAATGTATCGTGCTGGCAATTGACGCGCGGCGGCGCGATTCGGGCTGGGAAGTCTATGTCAATGGCGGACGCATTCCAACGGAGTTGGATGCAGTTGAATGGGCGATGCGCGGCGTGGATCTCGGCGCGGGTGAAATTCTGCTTACCAGCATGGACGCCGACGGCACGCTCGCAGGTTATAACCTCGAATTGACGCGCGCCATCGCGGAAGCTGTGTCTGTGCCGGTCATCGCTTCGGGCGGCGCGGGAACCGTATCCCATTTTGCAAAGGTGTTGACCGAGGGCAAAGCGGATGCCGCCTTGGCGGCGTCGCTGTTCCATGATGGGAAGTTGAGGATCTCTGAGTTGAAGAGTGAGTTGAAATCACTGAACATTCCGATCAGGATGTGAACATTTCAATATTAAAACGTTGGAGGAAACCAATGCAGGAATTTCAGCCTACAATTAAATTTGATGTCAATGGACTCATCCCTGCCATAGTGCAGGACGCGAATACAAATGAAGTGCTGATGCTGGCGTATATGAATGAAGAATCGCTGCAACTCACATTGGAAAAAGGCGAGACGTATTTCTGGTCACGCAGTCGCGGCGAATTATGGCATAAGGGAGCAACCTCGGGAAACATTCAAAGCGTAGTTGATGTCCTCCTGGATTGCGATGCGGACACTTTACTAATTCGTGTTCAACCGGCAGGCCCCGCCTGTCACACGGGAAACCAAACTTGTTTTTATCGTGTATATAGACCCTAAAGGTTTTTAAAACCTTTAGGGTCTCAGTCATGGAGAGAACCAATGAGCATTCAACGGCTGTTTGACATTATTGAAGATCGCAAGAATAACCCTACCGAAAAATCGTATACATCCAGTCTCTTCGCAGAGGGTTTACCAAAGATCGCGCAGAAAGTTGGCGAGGAAGGGACGGAGGTTGTTGTTGCCGCGCTCGTACAGGACAACCAGCGGCTCATCGAAGAAGTTGCCGACCTGACTTTTCACACTCTCGTGCTTCTTTCAGCGCGCGGACTTACGCCCGCAGACATCATCGCCGAATTGGAAAAACGCCACAAATGATAAAAATAATTCTGCTCGATATCGATGGCGTACTCGTGCATCCTGGCGGTTATCGCGCGGCATTACGCGCCACGTTTAATCATTTCATCAACTTAATGGGCTTGCCGGATGTTGACATTCCTGAAGACACCCTTACAGGGTTGGAGAAAAGGGGAATCAGCAGTGAATGGGACATGGTTCCGCTCCTGCTCGCTTCTTTATGGACCGATATCCTGTCGCACCGACCCATGCAGAATTTGCCCTCGGATGTTTCCCTCGCCGCCATGGAAATCGGCAAACATCTAAATGGATACATGCCATCAAAGATCATGATCCCTGAGTTTGAGTTGGTTCCCGTCCAATATCCCGCAGAGTCCGCTTTGCAGGGCGGGTGTTTTCCTTTCATCCCCATGGATTTGCGAAGAAGCCTTCTGCATGATTCACGCAACGTCCGTGACTCACAGATCATACGGATCTTTCAACATTATTCGCTGGGCAGCCGCATGTTTAGTCAGACCTATAACCTGCCCGTAGAAGTTGAAACGGAATCCTTTTTACTTATACATGACCGTTCCAACATCACTGCTGCGGTCCGCGCCGAACTGCGCCAACCCGGAATACATCTGGCGGCATTTACTGCGCGCCCGTCTGCGCCGCCGCGCGAGGTTAACGACTCGCATCTCGGTTATGCGCTTGAAGCTGAACTTGCCCTGGAACTTGTCGGGCTTCCCGATATTCCATTAATCGCACTTGGGAAATTGCAATATCTTGCCTCTCAATATGGGTTTGACCCTGTCACATTATTGAAGCCTTCACCGGTGCAGGCGTTGGCGGCTATTGCTGCGGCAGTGACCGGTGATGAGTGGGCGGCATTGCAATCCGCTTGTGATTGGGTTCAGACAGGACAAATCAAAGGCGCTCTTGCAGAACTGCCGCACGCGTTTGAATTATTGGTAGTGGAAGATACCCTGGGGGGAATCCGGTCGACCCGTGAGGCCGGACAAGTATTAAGAACATCCGGATTGGACGTAACCACACATGCCCTCGGACTGACTTATGGAAGCACGGCCAAGGCAGAGGCATTTGTACAAGCGGGGGTGGTTTGTTTTGAAAATTGGGAAGCGTTGATGAAATCCAAATTCTTTGGCAGTGCGCTATAAAAAACTGTCGCACCTGGGACAGGCCGAAGTAACATATGATTTGGCTTGATAAGTGTTTGAGTTGAAAAATCAGGATAAAGTTCTTCTTCCCCCTATCTCAATCAGCGTAAGTTAACGGAAATTGTATCTATCGGATCAAGGGTATAGTGGATTTCCTCTCCCGGCTCAACCCAAAGTGGTGGAACGATGGAACCCCCGATGATGACTTCGCCCGCGCGCAGTTTTTCACCCAACATGGAAAGAAGATCGGCGACATGACTCACGGTGTCGATGATGTCGCCTGTCAATGCCTGCAGTTCTGTAACAGGGGGCAATTCCTGCCCATTACGGGAGATGCGGCCGGTCAGTCCATTCAATACACAGCCTGCGCGTGAGGAATCGGTGCGGCCCAAAATGATATGCCTGTTGTAAATATTCCCCGCCAGGATTGCCTCCACATCGTCGGGTGGAAAATGCACATCCGCAAGTTCAATCGCGGGTCCGAGTGAAGCGACAGCCTCCCGCGTCCTTTCGCGGTCCGACCCTTCAGTCAAATCTTTACCCATGGTGACGGCAATCTCAGGTTCCATGGCTGGTTTCGTCCAACCCGCGAGGGAGACCGTTGCGTTTGAGGGGAGGAGCGTTTTATCGGTCAGGAACCCGATCAGGGGCGCGTCGAGGCGCAGGCGTTCCAGCGCGGCTGGCGCGCCGAAGCCAACTTTCCATCCAATGGATTTTTCGCCTGCATTCAGGCAATCCCGTCGAAGGCGTAATTGTTTTTCCATGCCGCGCAGGATGCGCGGATCATCGATGGGCTTACTCATGATGATGGGAATGAACATCTTCATTTGAGACTTCGTAGCCAGCCGATTCCAAGGAACCTGCGCCGCTCCAGCCCCAAACCAGAATTACTTCATCATCCGATGTGTTATCGAAACCATGCCAGTGACCGCGTGTCGTGTACACGACATCGCCCTCGCCCGCAGGCTCGTTTCCTTCATCGGTATAGATTTCGCCCTTGCCTTTTATCACCAGCAAAAATTCTTCCGCATGGAAGTGGCGATGACGGTCATGGCGCGCACCAGGCGGCAGGACTGTCCAGCCAAGCACCAGTTTATCTGAGTTGGCGGTTTTCTCGTCGATCAAAAACTGGACTTGCATGTTGATCCAGCCGTCTCTGGGCGAAAGCCCTTCGACGTAAGGTACGTCGCGCAGATTGGTTCGATAAGGTTTCATTTGGATATTCCTCCTAACATGCGATATACCTGATGTGCCGTCACAAAGTCGTGGTGGTCAATACCGAGGCCGCGACAGGCGTTCATCATTTCATTGGCTGCTGCTGCGAGCGGCACGGGGGAACCTAATTTACGTCCCTGTTCGAGAACAAGCAGCATATCTTTTTGTTGCAGATTGACATCCGCCAATGGTGTTTCAGGCATTTTGCCTTCGAGTATAAACGGTCCGCGATAACCAAGCACTGGCGATGCGGCTACACTGTTGAGCATGGCTTCCACCGCGACTTCGCGCGCCACGCCTCCTTTTTCAGCGAGTGCAATGCCTTCACCGAATGCAATCACTTCAACCATCAGGACAAGGTTGATGGCCAGTTTCATTTGCACCGCCATGCCATTGTCACCAATGTAGGTGGCCTTTGCACCGATGTCGAGTAGGGCAGGTTTCACGCGCTCAAAGGCGTTTTTATCACCGCCAACCATGATGGAAGCCTTCCCTGCTTCCAATGTGATGGTACTGCCAGAGATTGGCGCATCAAGCATGGTCAAGCCTGCTTTTTTGAATTCAGCCGCAATCTCCCGATGCGCGTCAGGTGCGATGGTACTCATATCCAGATAAACACCATCTTTAGACAAACCAGCCATAATTCCATTCGGTCCCAATGCCACATTATGAACGGCCGCCGAATCTGTCACAATTGAAAATACAATTTCTGATAAAGATGCCGCTTCACGCGGACTCTCCGCCCATTTCATTCCTGCTTTGATCAACGCTTCAGCCTTCGGTTTTGTGCGGTTCCAACCCGTGACAGAGTGTCCTGCCGCGAGCAGTCTCGAAACGATCCCCACTCCCATTGCACCGAGTCCTATGAATCCAATTTTCATCATATATCTCCTCAATGTTTTTAGTTTTTACCAGACAGGAAAACCAGGAAGGGACACCCGTTAAAAAGCAGTATGCTTGTGAAAAAAAGTATTAATTATGATATTGACAAGCAACTTTGTCGTGATACAATGGTCTGGACATCATACCACCATACCACAAAGGATGGTAGATTAATGTACCTGCCTCTTCAGTCTGAACGTCTGTATGAACGAATTGTAAGCCAAATTGAACAACGGATCGAAGCGGGGGACTTAAAAGTCGGCGATCAACTGCCTTCTGAACGCGAGTTGGCGGAACAATTTGCTGTCAGTCGTACGGCTGTGCGCGAAGCTGTTAAGGCTTTGCACCAACAAGGACTGGTGGAGATCAGGCCGGGTCGGGGGACATTTATTACGAACGGAACACCGGACACCATTCGAAATTCTCTTGGCATGCTTATGAAATTCGGGGGGAAGAATGGCTCTATGAATTTGGTGGAAGTGCGTGAAATTCTGGAACCCGAAATAGCGGCCCTGGCGGCGACAAGAATTACAGATGAATTTATCACTACCATGCAGGACGCAGTAACAATCATGGATACTGCCTTGGACAACGTGGACGTTTTCGTCGAAGCCGATCTCGATTTTCATTTGGCGCTTGCGGAAGGCACTCAAAACCCCTTCATCCCCATTCTGATGGATTCGATCATTGAACTGCTGCGCGAACAACGGAAAAGCATTGGCCTCACAAAGGGCGGCCTCCGACGGGGACAAATTCACCACAAGAAAATTTTGGATTCTGTAACCCGCCGCGACCCTCAGTCTGCGCGCCTGGCGATGCAGGATCATTTACAACAAGTACGGGAAGATTCAAAAGCCTCAATCGTTGAAACGGTCTGAGGCTCATTTTATTTGGAGGATTGTATGGCAAAACTTGGATATATCGGACTTGGTGTTATGGGTAGTCGCGTGGTCAAGCGTCTTTTGGATGCTGGACACCAGGTCACTGGTTATAACCGCACGAAATCAAAAGCACAGTGGTTATTGGATGCCGGCATGAAATGGGCCGACAGCCCGCGGGCGGTTGCCGAAGCTTCCGATATTACATTTACGATGGTCACCAATACAAATGCCCTTCGCAATGTAATGGAAGGCGAAGATGGTCTGCTGGCCGGGATCGGTAAGGGCAAAATCCATGTGGATATGAGCACGGTCAGTCCTGCCTTTAGTCAGGAACTTGCAAAGAAAATCGAAGCAAAGGGTGCCGCCATGGTGGATTCGCCTGTATCCGGCAGTGTGGTAACGCTGGAAGAGGGCAAGTTGTCCATCATGGTCGGCGGTGATGAGGCTGTCTTCGAAAAAGTAAAACCGATCCTAATGAATATCGGACCGAAAGTAACATATGTAGGCAAGAATGGTCTTGCTGTGACAATGAAAATAGCGACAAACCTAAGTCTCGCCGTGCAAATGCTTGCCTTTAGCGAAGCTGTTTTACTCGCGGAGAAAAGTGGTATCAAGCGCGAGACCGCTGTCGAGGTATTGGTTAACAGTGTGATCGCCTCACCGATGGTGAAGTATCGCGGTCCATTCGTATTAGAGATGCCCGATGAGGCCTGGTTCGATTGTTATATGATGCAAAAAGATATGAATCTGGCACTGGAACTGGGACGCGAGTTGAGCGTTCCCCTGCCCACCACCGCTGTGACCAATGAATTTCTCACCGCCGCGCGCGGCATGGGATTGGAGAAACAGGACTTCGCAGTAATCTTCGATGTGCTCGCGCAAATGTCGGGAGTGGAGCGATGACCAGGAAAACAGAATCGGCCACAAAGCAAGGCCCTGAGCGTGTCAAAGGGTCCAAGCCTGAAGCGGTGGATGTCGAGCAGTGGTTGCATGCCTACGAACAGATGGCCAAAATCCGTGAGTTCGAGGAAAAGGCAAACGAGTTATACCTCAAGGCCATCATGCCAGGGCTTACCCATTTATATTCGGGGCAGGAGGCAGTCGCGGTGGGAGTCTGCGAGGCGTTGAACAAGGAAGATTACATCACCAGCACGCATCGCGGTCATGGTCATTGTCTTGCCAAGGGCGCGTCGGTGGATTTGATGTTTGCCGAACTTTTAGGAAAGGAAGCAGGCTATTGCCGCGGCAAAGGCGGCTCGATGCATATTGCCGATCCCGCTTCTGGAAATCTCGGCGCCAACGCGATTGTGGGCGGAAGCGCCGGGATCGCAACAGGCGCGGCCTTGTCTGCGAAGAAGCGTGGCAGTGATCAGGTGGCAGTTTGCTTCTTTGGCGAGGGCGCTTTGGGACAGGGCTTATTATATGAAGTGATGAACATGGCTGCGCTGTGGAAACTGCCTGTTATTTATGTTTGCGAAAATAATCTTTACAACGAATATACACACTATAGTGAAGCGCTGGCTGGCTCAGTAACCGCTCGCGCAGAAGCATTCGGCATCCATGCCGAAACGATTGATGGGCAGGATGTGCAGTTGGTTTATGAAACGACCAAACGCCTGGTGGAACGCGCCCGCCGCGGTGAAGGTCCTGCGTTTTTGGAATGTATGACTTATCGTTATTATGGTCATCACGTCGGCGACATCAGCCGGACCTATTATCGTCCGAAAGAGGAAGAGCAGGAATGGCGTAATACGCGCGACCCGTTGAAGCTGCTGGCGGACAAACTTGTCGAAGGAAAACTTACCGATCAGTCTGTTCTGGATCGTATTCAGGCTGATGTGAAATTGGAAGTGGAAAAAGGGATGCAGTTTGGCATCGACGCGCCCTACCCCGATCAAAGCGAGGTAAATCAACATGTCTATGCCTAGTCATCACAGAACAAAGGGGGAGGAATATTATGTCTGAGCGCGAACTGACATTTGCAGAAGCGGTCCGCGAAGCACTGGCCGAGGAAATGCGCCGTGACCCCAATGTCTTCATCATGGGTGAAGATGTTGCCGAGGCGGGTACTCCGTTTAAGGTGTTGTCTGGTTTGGTGGAAGAATTTGGCAAAGAGCGTGTGATGGATACGCCCATTTCAGAACCTGGTTTTACAGGCATTGGTGTCGGCGCGGCAATTACAGGCATGCGGCCAGTGATCGACATCATGTTTGGCGACTTTCTCACACTCACGATGGATCAAATCGTCAATCAGGCGGCGAAAATTCATTACATGTCTGGCGGAAAAATGAAGGCGCCGATCGTCTTTCGTACAACGATGGGTGCGTCGCGCCGATCCGCCGCGCAGCACTCGCAGAGTTTGCAGGCCTGGGTCAGTCATGTGCCAGGATTGAAAGTAGTCATTCCGTCCACGCCGTATGATGCGAAGGGTTTACTCAAGACCGCCATTCGCGATGACAACCCCGTTGTCTTTATCGAAGACAAGATGATGTTCAAAATGAAGGGATCCGTCCCCGCCGAGGAATACACCATCCCGTTTGGAGTTGCAGATATCAAACGCAAGGGGGACGATATCACGTTGATCGCGACCAGTTCGATGGTCCAGGTTGCGCTGGGCGCGGCGGAGATGTTGAGTCAAATTGGGATCAGCGCAGAGGTGATTGATCCGCGCACCACCAAGCCGCTCGACAAACAGGTATTCATTGAGTCCGCGAAGAAAACCTCGCGTGCCATTGTGATCGATGAAGGTTATGAAAGTTACGGCGTCACCGCAGAAATCGCATCTGTGATCGGGGATGGCGCCTTTTATTATCTTGATGCGCCCGTCAAACGAATGGGCGCGATGGATGTCCCCATTCCTTTTTCACCGGCACTGGAGGATATCACCGTGCCGTCCGAGGAAACCGTTTTTGAAATGGCAAAGACACTTTGCGGGAGGAACTAATGGCAATTAAAACCTATGGCACGATGGCAGTGGATTGGGAAGAGCGCATTGATTTTGACCGTTTGCGCCGTGAACGGCTGGAGCGTATCAAGGGCCTGCTGAAACAATCCGAAATGGGCGCCTTGCTGTGCTTCGACATGAACAATGTGCGCTATATCACCGCGACCCACATCGGCACATGGGCGCAGGATAAGGCTAATCGTTTCACGCTTTTGCCCCAGGGTGACGAACCGATCCTGTGGGACTTTGGGTCTGCTGCGAAACATCATCAACTCTACTCGCCCTGGCTGGGTGAGAAACGCTCGCGCGCGGGTATTTCCATGCTGCGAGGCGCGATGTCCCCGGAGATGGGGCGCGCCGAAGATGTGGCGAACAAAATTTGGGCTGAACTCAAGGAACGCGGTTTGGAGAAAGAACCCGTCGGTGTGGATATTACCGAGCTGCCGGTATTGTTCGAGCTCCAGAAAAAAGGATTAAACATTGTCGATGGACAGCAATTAATGTCCGAGGCGCGTCTCATCAAGACAGTGGATGAAATCGCCCTGCTTACCCACGCTGCCGCGCAGGTTGACGCGGCGTATGACGAGCTGTATCGCGCCATGAAACCCGGTATGCGTGAGAATGAAGCGGTAGGATTGGTCTCCAAGGTATTGTACGATCTTGGTTCGGAATACGTCGAAGCGGTCAACGCGATTTCCGGTGAACGCTGCAATCCACATCCGCACGTTTTTTCGGACAGAATGCTGCGCCCCGGCGATCCTGTTTATTATGACATCCTTCAATCCTACATGGGATATCGCACTTGCTATTACCGTACCTTCACCATCGGATATTCTTCTCATGCCATGGTGGATGCCTACAAACGTTGTCGCGATTATCTTGATGCGGCCATTGAACTTGTCCGCCCCGGCCGCACAACGGGCGAGATCGCGTCGGTATGGCCCAAGGCCACCGATTTCGGTTTTCAAAATGAAGAAGCCGCATTCGCCCTGCAATACGGTCACGGTATTGGTCTTGCGATTTGGGAGAAGCCAGTGATCAGCAGGTTGGTTTCGCTCGATCATCCGCATGAAATCAAACCCGGCATGGTCTTTGCACTTGAAACTTATTGGCCGTCCACAGATGGCTGGAGCGCGGCGCGCATCGAGGAAGAGATTGTCGTCACGGAAACAGGCCACGAGATCATCACGCGCTTCCCAGCCAACGACCTCATGGTGGCCGGCCGTCATTACTACACCGCCACTGGGCCATTATCTACCACGCGCACCCATGAACCTGAATTGAATGAACAGGTTGTGGAAATGGTCAAGGCAGTTCGAGGATAGATGGCAACCAGTGTCATCATGCCCGCACTTGAAATGACCCAGGAGTCCGGCAGACTCGTGAGTTGGCTGAAAAGCGAAGGCGAAACCGTCACAAAAGGCGAGCCGATCATGGAGATCGAAACCGATAAGGTGACGATTGAGATCGAGGCCTCAGCTTCAGGGATCCTGGGCGGTGTGCTCGTCAAGGAGAACGATGTCGTGCCGGTCGGTCAGACGATTGCCTGGATTCTTGCACCGGGTGAAAAAGTACCCACCTCTTCACCTAGCGACTCACAGTCTGGTCGCGCCTCAACTGTCGCCGCACGAGGCGAGAGCAAGTCAAAAACAACGGAAGTCCCAAGCCGCACCATTGCACTCGAAGCCTCCCCGCTGGCGCGTAATATTGCCGACGAACATGGGATTGACCTTGCGCTTGTAAAATCCAGCGGAAAGCGGATCGAGAAAGCAGATGTGCTGGCTTACATCAACGCGGCGCGTCAAACGGCGCCTCAAACGGCGCCTCAGCCCTTCGATCAAACTCAGGGCAAGCCTGCTTCCGTTTCAACAAACATTTCCTCCCCGACACACCTCATCCCCGCCTCACCCAAAGCCCGCAGATTCGCATCCGAACGCGGCATTGATATTTCAACAATCAAGGGCTCTGGACCCAATGGCGCAGTCCTGGTTGCTGATGTTCCTCTTGAAGCAGTGGGTGTAGGCTCGGCAGGTAGTTTGGAAACACCGAGCACAGTCTGGCGTGTGATGGCGGAACGCATGACCGCCAGTTGGACGACTGTCCCGCATTTTTATCTGATCCGTGAAGTGGACGCCAGCAGGCTGATCGAATGGCGCACACGCATGGTGCCTGTAGCTGAAAAACAAAGCGGCATCAAGCCCACATATACTGACCTGCTTGTCAAATTGATCGGTTTTACCTTGCGCGGACATCCGCGAGTCAATGCAGCCTGGGCCAATGGCAGTATTCAATACAACAAGGATATTAATGTTGGCCTGGCCGCCGCGGTGGACGATGGTCTCATGGTACCAGTGATTCGCCATGCAGACCGCTCATCGATCATTGAAATTGCCGCGCAGCGAAAAGACCTGATCGAGCGCGCTCAAAACCGCAAACTTCGCCCGGTTGATATTTCCGATGGAACCTTCACATTATCGAATTTGGGTATGTATAACGTGGACACTTTCAATGCCATTGTCAACACGCCGCAAGCCGCCATTCTTGCGGTTGGAAGAATCGCAGAGCGTGTTGTCCCTGTCAATGGGCAACCAGGCATTCGATCCATGATGACCGTATCCCTTTCGTGTGATCATCGCATTGTAGATGGCGCACGCGCGGCTCAATTTCTAAATGATCTTGCAAATCTGATCGAAGAACCGTTAGGAATGTTGAGTTGAAATGGCAGCGCGATGAGTTGGATTGAACCTGGTATCTGTTCGATGTGAAAGGAGGTGATGAAAAGAAGCACCTTGTGTTGGAATTTGTTGGATCTGAAAGTCAAACCAATATTTGAAAGCCAAAAGAGGAGACTAGTATGAAATCTAAATTATTAAAACTGATGATCAGCATCGCTGTCGTCAGCCTTCTGATCACCGCCTGTGGCAGCGCAGCCACAACCGAAGCACCAGCAGCTGCTCCTGCAACTGAAGCTCCGATGGCAACTGAGGCGCCCGCTGCTGCACCTGAACCCCCGATCAAAATCGGCGCTTCGCTTCCATTAACCGGTGATTTCTCTGAACCTGGTACAGCCGCAAAGATGGGTTACGAATTGTGGGCTGAGCAGGTCAATAATGCTGGTGGCTTGCTGGGCCGCCAGGTTGAATTTGTCCTGTACGATAACGCTTCCGACCCCGATACTGCCGTTGCAGATTACGAACGCCTGATCACAGCCGATAAAGTTGACCTGGTCGTGGGACCCTTCTCCAGCCGCCTGGTTATCCCGACCTCGGAGGTCGCAGCCAAGTACGGTTATGCCTTCCCCGAGCCGGCAGGTGGCGCGCCTGGGGTTTTCGATCGTGGATTAACCAATATCTTCTTCTGTCAGCCGGCCCCAGGAGCCGATCAGTCGATCCCCTTCGCGAATTATATTCTCAGCCTGCCTGCGGATGTTCGTCCCAAGACCCTGGCTGTAATCAGCGCAGATGATCCTTTCAATCTGGGTGTAGTTGAAGCTGCAGAGAAACTTCTGGTCGATGGTGGACTTACCTCCGTGATGAAGGAAGTCTATCCTCCCGACACGAAAGATTTCTCTTCCATCGCTGCCAAGGTCGCGGATCTTGACCCTGACTTGATTCTCGGCGGTACGATCTTTGAAGATTCAGTGGGACAAATTCAGGCTTATATAGAAGCTGGTTACCAGCCGCGCGGCGCCTTCTTCACCACGGGCCCATCACTTCCGAAGGAATTTAGCGAGGCCCTTGGGACCGCAACCGAAGGTATTTTCTCTGCCATCTCATGGTACGAGGAATCCACCACCGAGACGAATCCTGAATTCGTAGCTGCATATCATGCCAAATATGGTGCAGATCCGGTCGCCGAAGATACAGCCAATGCCTATACGGTTGGTCAGGTACTCCAGCAAGCCGTTGAAAATACTCAGAGCGTCGACAATGCCTTGCTCATTGAAGAAATGCACAAAGCCACTTTCAAGACAGTCGTCGGTCCACTCAAATTCGACGAATTAGGCCAGCCACAAGGTTCATTTATGATCCTGCAATGGTTGGGTGACAAGTTGACCATTGTCTATCCGGAATTTGCCCAACAGGCCGCGCCAGTCTGGCCCAAGCCGCAGTGGTAGAAAGATATTCACTTAAGCATCCTTTCTCATAGAGAATATTTATCAATTGAGTAAGGAGAAAAGTTGGGGTAGGTGATTAACATCTACCCCAACTCAATAAAAAGCGTTGATCTATTCAATGCGAGCAGTAGTCACTATATAAAAGTTCATTCAAATGATCTGGTGACTGAATGTTATGGAGATTTTTATGTCGATACCTTCTTCACATCTGCTTATCCAGACCATTATCCTGGGTCTGCTAGTTGGCGGAGTATATGCCTTAATGTCTTCGGGATTAACGCTGATCTTCGGTGTCATGCGAGTGATCAATGTCGCGCACGGCGCATTTTTGATCCTTGGAGCGTACTTAACGTATTGGTTATTCCAGCTTACCGGGCTTGATCCGATCCTTTCGATTGTACTGACTGCGCCTGTTTTATTTCTTATCGGCTGGGGCGTTCAACGATACGTTCTCTCCCGCCTTGAGAATCCCGAAAAAAGTTCGGTATTGGTTACCTTTGCGCTCGCCATCACAATGGAAGGATTAATGGGTACGTTTTGGAAGACAACGATGCGTTCGGTTAAAGCTGAATATGCATCTGAAGTCATCAAATTTATGACGTATCGCATCCCTCTTACACGCCTGATCGGATTCGGCGCTGCGTTATTGGTTCTATTAATTCTTTATCTTATTTTGCAACATACAAACCTCGGGCGAGCCATTCGCGCCACAATTCAGAATCCCAGCGCAGCGGAACTTGTCGGGGTCAATATTCAGGTGGTTTCAGCAATGACATTTGGAATAGGGATTGCCACAGCGGCGGTCGGCGGGTCACTTTTGAGCATGATCTACAGTTTTAACGCTTCCAGCCAGACGGATTGGATCACGCGTGTATTGTCCGTCATTGTTTTGGGCGGGATGGGCAGCCTGCCAGGCGCGTTTATTGCTGCGATCATTCTTGGCGTAATGGAACAGTTAACTGCCGTGACAGTTACCTTATATTGGTCGCCCATCGTCTTTTACCTTTTCCTATTCCTTACCTTGATATTCCGCCCGCAGGGATTAATGGGTGAAATTGTCCGGGAGAAAGCATAATGAAGAGAATTCTTTTCTCCAGTCGTTTTTGGCTTGTCATGGTATCGATCGTTTTGCTTGCTTATCCAATCGCCCAGCATTCGCAATACTATCAACACGTGATGATCATGACGATGATGGCCGCGGTCCTATCTTCGAGTTGGAATATCCTCGGCGGTTATGCCGGCTACACCTCTCTTGGTCACGCGGCATTCTTCGGCCTCGGTGGTTATCTGGTCGCATTGGCTCACAATCACTATGGTTGGCATCCGTTTGTCAGTGCGTGGTTTCTCGCCATTATTGTCATGGGAGTCGCATTGATTTTGGGTTGGATTTCGTTGCGCACGCAGGGATCGGCTTTTGTGGTGGTGACCATTGCCATGGTCTTCATCTTCCGTTTGGTGGCGCTCAATCTTCCCAATATAACCAATGGCGCCCGTGGACTAACACAGCCGCGTCCTGGCTGGGGAGGCGTGCAGTGGTCGCCTGAATTTATCATGGTTCCATTTCACTATATCATGCTGGCTTTGCTCTGCCTTACCATTTTTGTTTCATGGCGCATTCGACAATCCAAGTTCGGTTTGGGTCTGATCGCTATCCGTGAGGACGAGGGCAAGGCCGAAGCGGTCGGCATCAACACCATGTTGTATAAAGTACTGGCTTTTGGTATTAGCGCCTACTTTATGGGTGTTGCCGGCGGCATCTATTCCTATTTCTTTACGTATATTGATCCACAATTCATCTTCAATGTCTTCACCGGGGTGACCATGGTGTTAATTGCATTATTGGGCGGGCGGGGAACGCTGTGGGGACCGGTACTCGGCGCTTTCATCATGGAACCATTGGGCAATTGGCTCGTAGGCGCGTTTGGCGGCACCCAGATCCATCTGACGATATTCGGTGGCATTCTGCTGGGTGTGATGTTATTTATGCCTCTGGGCATCCTGCCCACAATTACAAATGAGATCAAGCGGCGCGCGAAAGTTCGTGCTGTGCAGGTTCAATCCTAGTTTGAAGGGAATGCACATGCTTAGTGTACAGAATATATCAAAAGCATTTGGTGGAATTAACGCAGTGGACGAATGTTCGCTGGAAGTCAAGAAGGGATCCGTCACCGGTCTGATCGGTCCCAATGGCTCTGGTAAAACCACCCTGTTTAATATCATCACTGGCTTCTATCCTACGGACTCGGGAGAAATCCGCTTCAACAATCATCCCATCCAAAAGTTACTGCCGAGTCAGATCTGCCATCGCGGTATCGGACGGACCTTCCAGATCACCCGTCTGTTTTGGAAGATGACCGTACTGGAGAACATGATCGTACCGGTTCGGCATACCGGGTGGCGGACCCTGTTCAGTCAGGGCGTGAAAAAACATGAAGAAGAACGCGCCATGGAATTGCTGGACATGGTGGGCTTGACCAAGTTCCGTGATGAGGAAGCGCAAAAGATGTCCTTCGGTCAGCAAAAATTGCTCGAGTTCGCGGCGATCCTGATGTCTGACCCTGAACTGATATTGCTCGATGAGCCTGCCGGTGGCGTGAATCCGGTCATGATCGAAAAGATCATGACCCTGGTCGAGGACCTCAATCAACAGGGGAAAACATTCCTGGTGGTTGAACACAATATGAGGCTGGTCATGGAACTCTGCCAGCATATCGTTGTCCTGGATCACGGGCAGAAGATCGCAGAAGGGAAACCGGCTGCGATTCAAAATAACCCACTTGTGTTGGAAGCCTATCTCGGGAGTGAACATCATGCTGGCGCTTGATAATGTAGTTGCGGGTTACATCCCCGGTGTTGATATTTTGCAGGGCGTAAGCCTGAATGTGGAAAAAGGCGAAATGGTTTGCCTGGTTGGTCCCAACGGTGCGGGTAAGTCCACCGTAATGCGAGCGATATCGGGCCTGCTTCATCCAAAATCTGGGAGTATCAAGTTCAATGACAGGGAAATCAGCAGTTTGCGCCCAGACCAGGTTCTTGCAGAAGGAATAGCGCAGGTGCCGCAGGGTCACAGCGTATTTCCCAAAATGACAATTCACGAAAACCTGTTGATGGGCGCGTATACAGTAAAAGATCGCGCCTCAATTGCAGGCCGCATCGAAAAAGTATATGGGTTCTTTCCGTTTCTAAAAGAACGCGCACGCGAAAAGGCGGGCAACCTTTCAGGTGGTCAGCAAAAAATACTTGAGATGGGTCGCGCCCTGATGCTTGAGCCGCCCCTGATGATGCTGGATGAACCTTCGCTCGGTCTTGCCCCCAAAACGATGGCGAGTCTCTTTGATACCATCAAGGATCTTAACCGCGCTGGCTTGACGATTCTCATGGTAGAGCAAAATGCCCGCCAGGGATTGGCGGCTTCGCATCGCGGTTATGTGCTTGAACTTGGCAAGGAAAAGTTTGTAGGTACTGCTCAGGAATTATTGAACAGCCCCCAGATGGCGAAACTATATCTTGGCGGGTCAACAGAGGATGAGGGCTCCTATCGCCGAAAGGCAAAACCTTCATGAGCGCCGAAGTCCGTTTGGCGCGTCTTTCCCAGCCGGAGGCTGAAGCCCGTTTTAAGGACAGCCGCCTGGCTGTGATGGCGCCCGGTAGCGTTGAACAGCACGGACCTCACCTCCCGCTCGGCACGGATGCCTTCGCCGCGAATGCGATTGCGGAAGAGGTGGCTCGCAAATTGAATTCAATCCTCGTGCCGCTTCCGCTTGTTGGGGTGTCTCCATATCATCTCAGTTGGGCGGGAAGTTTATCCCTTCAGCCCCAAACCATGATTGCCGTGATCGAAGATCTATGTGAATGTCTCGCAACGCACGGCGTGGATAAGGTCCTGTTTGTCAATTGGCACGAGGGTAACACTCCCACATTACGATTGGCCGGCGATAGCGTTCAACGCAAGTTCAAGATGCGTGTTGTGATTGCCGAGTCGCATATCATTACGAATAAACTTTTCGGCGAACGCGCCCAGTTGACTCACGCGGGCAATATGGAAACCGCCGCAGTGATGATGTACGACCCGTCCCTGGTGGATCTGACCAGGGCAACGAATCCAACCCCACAGGAAGAAGGAGACGCAGGTCACGCTGTCTTTCGTCAGCGCGACGTGTTTCCCATCATGCGCGATTTTCATGAAGTCGCAGGCACGGGTTGGTATGGCAAGCCAGAGGAGGCAACGCTCGAACTGGCGGAAGAGATTCGCGCGCAGGTATCCGATTATATTGTTGATCGGGCGCAGGTTGAATTTGCGCGCGATCGAGGAGATATCATCTAATGGCAGAGATACCGATCACTATGCGCGCGGCAGTCACGCGCGACTGGAATGACGTTCACATTGAAGAGGTGCCTGTGCCTGCGCTTGAACCAGGTGAAGCGCTGGTGCGTGTAGGCGCGTGTGGCATCTGCGGTACCGACTTGAAAATTGTGGCGGGCGTGTACAAAGGTTCGTGGCCGCCTGCATTGCCTTTCATTCAGGGACATGAATGGGCTGGCACGGTTGCCGCGCTCGGTGAGGGTGTGACGGGATTGCAGGTGGGCGACCGCGTTGCAGCCGAAAACCATAAAGGTTGCGGCGCCTGCGCCAACTGTCGTCGTGGACGATATAACTTGTGCGAAGTTGCACGCTCCAAAGGCAAGACCTATAAACTTTATGGGCACTCCGCACAGGGAGCGTTCGCCGATTATGCCGCGCGTCCTGCCGGGCTGTTGCATAAATTACCCGATGCTGTTTCGTTTGAAGAAGGCACGATCGTGAATCAAGGCGCGTTGGGTCTGCATGCCATTCGTCGTTGCCGAATTGAACCGGGCGATACAGTGGCGGTCATTGGACCCGGGCTTGTTGGGCTTATCACAGTGCAACTCGCAAAAGCAGTGGGCGCGACGCGCGTGATCGTCGTGGGGCGCGGACCTCGACTCGAATTGGCCAAGGAACTTGGCGCGGACGAGGTCGTTGATATTACCACGACGGATACGGTCGAAGGTATCCGCTCGCTTACCAATGGGCGCGGTGCGGATTGTTCCTTTGAATGCGCAGGCGCGCCGGAGGCGGTTGTCGCTTCGGTCAATTGCGTCAAGCGGGGAGGAAGAGTTGCGCTCGTTGGTTTAACGGGGAATAAGGAAGTCTCATTCAATACAGATCGCATTGCCCTGGATGAAGTGGATGTCTTCGGTGTGCGCTCCAGCCCAAACGCCTATCCCGAGTTGATCAGTTTGATCGCGGCTGGGAAGGTCAACGTGAAGAAACTTGTTTCGCGCGTTTATCCACTGGAGCAGATCAATGAAGCCTTTGATGCCTTCCGCAAACGTGCAGGCGGCGCGATCAGAATGGTGATTAAGATATGAAACATGGCGGAGACGTTCTCGTCGAGATGCTGATGGGTTATGGCGTCTCGACTGTTTTTGGGTTGGCGGGCGGGCAAACCCTTCCACTTTACGATGCGATTCGTTCGCGAACCCCACAGATCAAACACATTCCCATGCGGGATGAGCGCAATGCGGCCTATGCCGCTGATGGTTATGCCCGCATTTCCGGTCGTGTCGGTGTATGCGATGCCACAGTCGGACCCGGCGCGATCAAATTCACATCCGGACTGGCCGAAGCATATAATTCATCGATTCCAATTGTCGCCCTGGTGAGCGACATGCCAAGCGATTGGCTTGCAGTCCGTTATCGCGGTGGAGGCAACCAACTCGTCGATCAAATGTCCGTGCTTGCGCCATTATGCAAGTGGACTGGGCGACTGCCTGCGCCTGATAAACTCCCTGAATTGGTTCAACGTGCATTTCAAATCTCGACTTCTGGTCGCCCCGGTCCCGTGACGATTGAATTGCCACAGGATATGTTTAATGCAACGTATGATGAAGCGACTTATGAAGTCGATGTGCGCTATGGCAGTGTCCCTGCCCATCGCTTCGCTCCTGACCCTGAGTCTGTTCGCGCTGCAATTGCCTTGCTCCAATCTGCAACGCATCCGGTCATGATCGTTGGAGGAGGAGCGCGCCTGTCAAATGCGGGCGAGCAGGTCTCGGCTTTGGCTGAAGCGTTGGCTATTCCTGTGGCCACGAGTCTTTCGGGCAAGGGAGTCATCCCTGAAAATCATCCATTATCACTCGGCGTCATCGGTTCGCTTGGTGGCTCATCAACTGCACAGACGTTTGTCGAAGAAGCGGATGTGATTCTGGCGGTCGGATTCAAATTTGGACAAAACCCGACCTTCAAATGGACGCTTCCAAAACAAGGCCAGCGCGTCATCCAACTCGATATTGATGGCGCGGAGATTGGCAAAATGTTTCCCGCCGAAGTGGGTCTGGTCGCGGATGCGCGTGAGGGCCTTTCAGCTTTGCGCTCAGCATGCACAATCTCTCGTTCGATGGAAGCCATCGCGAAACAAATTGCAGAACAGAAAACAAAATGGCGCAAGCAGATCGAAACAGAGGCAGGAGAAGCCAAACCGATCAAGCCCCAACATGTTTCCCTGTTGTTGAATGAATTATGCGATGAGGATACGATCCTGGTCTGCGATGCCAGTTTTGCAAGCGGCTGGGGAGGTATATATTATGAGGCACGCGGGAATCGCCGCGCCATCTTCCCGCGCGGCATGAGCGGACTGGGTTGGGGACTGCCCGCTGCGATTGGGGCGCAGGTTGCGCGACCGAAATCAAAAGTTGTCCTGCTGGCAGGTGACGGAGCGATGACCTATTCGCTCGGTGAACTTGCAACTCTGGCGCAACAAGGCATCAATATTACTGTGGTTGTGATGAATAATAGCGTGATGGGATGGATCAAATGGGAGCAGGCAGTGTTCTGGGATGGAAAATTTATTTCCACAGATTTGAGCGATGTGAATTTTGCGATAGTCGCGCAGGGAATGGGCTTGCATGGCGTGAATGTTAGCGAGTCATCTGATCTGCGCGATGCGCTTACAAAAGCATTGACGTCTGACAGCCCAACACTTGTGGATGTGCGAACGTCTATGAGCGAAGCCGCAGTGCCAAAATTTACCGAGTCGGAACAGGCAAGAAGAATCATGGGAGCAGAATGACAACAGTCACACTTTCCGCTGTCAGTATGAACGTCCTCCAGGATAAATCGGCCAACCTCGAAAAGTATTTATACTACATCGAGGAAGCCGCCTTGCTCGGTGCAGGTCTCATCGTTTTTCCCGAAGTCTCCTTGCAGGGATACCTTAAAAAGCGCGGCACACCCAGCGAACCCGAAGTGATCGAGATGACGCGTTACTATCGTCAGACAGCTGAGGCTGTGCCTGGCCCGACAACTGAATTGATCGGCAAATATGCCGCGCGCCATAATATGTATATTCAGATCGGCATGGCCGAGTCTGCGCGGGCCGGTCAGGTTTTTTACAACTCCGCTGTATTGGTCGGGCCTGAGGGTGTCGTGGGAGTTGCCCGCAAACTTCATGATCGCGGGGAATGGCCTGTATTTTGCAGCGGGGATGGGTTCCCGATGATGGAAACAGCGCTCGGTAAGTTTGGCGCGTTTGTCTGTTACGACATGTGTTTCCCTGAAACAGTGCGGAGCTATGCGGTACGCGGCGCTGTGATTGCCAGCATGTCCACTGCATGGCCGTTGAAAGACCCCGACGCTTCTGATCCAGAATCAGATCATTATGCCTATGTGTATGACACGTTAACCCGCGCACATGCGATTGCAAATCAGGTGTTCTTCATCTCGTCGAACCAGGTCGGACCCACGGGTCGATTCAATTATTACGGACATTCGCGCATCATATCGCCAGCCGGCAGGATCTTGGCAGATAGCGGAAGCGAAGAGAAACTGATTGCCGCAACTGTTGATATCGAACACGAGATCGATGTTGCGCGCACGGAAACGTTATTCTACAAAAACCTTCTTCGAGATCGAAGACCAGAAGCTTATGGAGCATTGATGGAACGATGACTGGAGCATTGTGGGCACTGGCGGCGGGAACTGGATTTGGCTTATTCCAGACTTTAAATCGGCGGGCTGTGCATGGTATGGATGTTTACATGGCCACATTTGTACAGCTTGTCATTTCGACATTAGTTCTTGTCATCATCTCTTTGATGACCGTTGATATTCATCTGCTCTTCCTTGCGCCTGTTGGGGCTATTCTCAGTTTTGCCGCGGCGGGATTCTTACATTTCCTGATCGGTTGGACTCTCCTCAATGCAAGTCAAAAGCGGATTGGCGCGGCGCGCACCAGTCCATTGATCGGGACCACGCCTCTCTTTGGCACGGTCATTGCCGCCATTACTTTGAGAGAGTTGCCCAGGCTAATTGAACTGGTCGGCATTGGTTTGATCGTGCTGGGCGCATATTATGTATCGAAAGAATCGGAGACTTCGACGGAGTTCCATGGTGCGCCGAAAACTTTAATTGAAATCTTGCAAGTATCCTGGATGGGGTTGGGCGCAGCCTTTTTCTGGGCGCTCAGCCCCATCTTTATTCGTCTTGGCTTGCAAGATTTGCCCTCTCCCCTGCTGGGTGTGACAGTCGGTGTGACGGCCAGTGTTATTGGATATGGCATTGTTCTCCTTTGGAATCGGAAAAGCTGGATGGGTGTGCCCATCACTCGCGACGCATGGATGTTCAAAGTGGCCGCAGGATTATTGGTTGGCTTATCCACCTGGATGCGCTGGGTAGCGCTCGATCTGGCTCCTGTCGCCATTGTCCTGGCATTATCCATGATCTCAGTTCCATTGGTGGGACTGCTTTCACCATTGGTTTCAGGCAAACAATTGGAAAAAGTAACCGCCTTGTTATGGATGGGAACAGGATTAATCGTGGGCGGCGCATTGCTTTTGACTTTCAATTAACAGGAGATTGCTCATGATTATTGATACACATGCTCACATCATCGTCCCTGAAATTTTACGCGATGCAAATCCTGTCGAGGAATGGCGTCCGAGCGTGGTTTGGGAGAACGGAAAACAATTCGTCGAGTACGGTCCCAAACGGATCGGTTCCGCGTTGCGCGAGTTTGTGTCGCCTGAAAAGATTCTCGATGAGATAAATAAATCGGGCGTGGACGCAGTTCTGCTCTGCCCGTGGGTGTCGCTGGTTCGGTATGAGGGGACGCCCGAAGAATCGCTGGACGCGTGTCAGGTCCAGAACGACGCGCTTTTGTCGCTTGCAAAAAAATACCCGCAGAAGATCGCCGCCTTGGGGATGATCCCTCTCCAGGATGTCGCACTGGCCATCAGAGAACTTGAACGCTTGATGAAGTCTGGGTTGAAAGGCGTTGAGATTGGCACGCATGTCAACGGCGTTTATCCCGGCGATGCGCGTTTTCGTCCGTTTTGGGAGGCCTGCGAATCATTGGGCGCGTTTGTTTTCATTCATCCTGTGGAGGGCGGCGGGCGCGCCGAACTGCGGGATTACTACATGTGGAACGTGATCGGCAACCCGCTGGAGACCACCGTCGCCGCGGGACATTTGATTTTATCGGGCATGATGGACGCGTATCCGCGCCTGAAAATATTGCTCGCGCACGGCGGCGGCGCATTGACACATTTGCGCGGACGACTGGATCGCGGCTTCAAACAGCGCCCTGAAATTAACAAGGTAATTTCGAAACCGCCAACGGAATATCTCAAACAATTCTATTTCGATACGATTACGCACGATCCGCTTATATTGCGTGGTCTCGTTGACTTCGTAGGGGCAGATCATGTTTTGCTTGGTTCCGATTATCCCTTCGACATGGGCAATGAAAATCCCGTCGATCTTGTGCGTTCCGCGAATCTGGGAGCCGAAAACGAGAAAAAGATTCTCGGAGGAAATGCAAATCTATTGTTGAACTGGGAGGCATAAATGGCGAAACTGCTGAAATTCGATCAACTTCCGCATTTGCATTCGACGCGCGATACGCGCGATCGGCTCGACCTTGTGACAGACAACGTTAAATTGGATGCGAAGTTCATTCGCGCAGACCGTATCATCTATCACCCTGGCGATACTGCCGCCAAACATTACCACACCGATTGTCACCACCTTTTCTATGTATTGACTGGCAATGGCATATTGCATGTCGACGACGGAAATTATCGTCTAAATCCCGGAACCGTTGCGGTGGTTGCGCCGAGCGAAGTGCATTGGTTCGAGAATGATACCCAGGAAAACTTTTCATTTGTTGAGTTTTGGGGACCGCCGCCAAAAGAAACGATATGGGTAAAAACGGACGATATATGAACATGGGAACGCCACGCCTGAGTTTCAGGCGTTTAATAACTCACCTTAGGTGATGTCATTCTGAGCGAAGCGAAGAATCTCTGAGACTATCATCGAGACCCTTCGCCATGCTCAGGGAATCATATCTGAAGCGCAAAAGGAGAATGTACGATGCAAATGCAAATGCTTGATCTCACAGATGAACAGAAACAAATGAGGCAATTGGCTCGCGACTTTACCGACAAAGAGATCATCCCCTTTGTCAGCAAGGATCGCGAACGCGAATGGACTGCTCCTGCCAGCGAACGCATGCCCTGGGAGTTGCTTAAAAAGGCAGACAAGCTTGGTCTGCGGGGATTGGGGGTGCCTGAGAAATACGGCGGGATCAAACTGGAAGACCAGGCGCAGACCTATGCCATCATTGCCGAGGAATTGGCGCGCGGCGACTCGGGCTTTGCAGACATCATGGGGCAGGTCTGGAAAGTTCCCGTGCTGCTTGGCAATATCATGCCCGAAAAATTTCAGGATGAATGGTTTCCGAAATTTATGGAGGATCCCACTTTTCTGATCGCACACTGTCTCACCGAGCCGCGCGGCGCGTCGGACCGTTGGCTGCCGTACAACGTCCCTGAGGCTGCCATGCAAACGAAGGCGGAATTAAAGGATGGTCATTGGGTGATCAATGGCCGCAAACAATTTATTACCAACGGGTACGATGCCAAGCTGTATGTGGTGTATGCAAATACGAATCCCAAAGTCGGCATTCAGCAGGGCACGAGTAGTTTCCTGATCCCGCGCGATACACCCGGCCTCATCCCGGTCCGTACCAACGAAAAGATGGGCGCGCGCTACATGAACAACGGCGAGATCGTATTTGAAGATTGCCGGATTCCGGAAGACCATATTCTCGTCAAGGATGAAGCGCTCAAACATGCGGGCGTTTATTTCCGTCCGGGGAAGATCCTGCAAGCTGCGAAGAATCTGGGAGTCGGTGTCGCTGCCTTCGAAGAGACCGCCGCGTATGTCCAGCAGTATGTGCAGGGCGGCAAGATCATCATCAAACATCAGGCGATTGCCAACACGCTGGCGGACATGGCGATCAAGATCGAGACGACGCGCGCATTTACGCGTTATGCGGCGCGTGCGCTCGACAACAACACCTCCGATGCCCAGCAATTGTGCATGATGGCGAAGGTCTATGCCGCCGATGCGATTTTCGAGGTTGCCAAACATGCCATGGAAATCCATGGGGGCAACGGCGTGATGATCGAGGTCGGCATCGAAAAACATTTTCGCGATGCGGCTGTGTTTTTGCATATGGACGGTACACAGGATGTCCATCGCTTCAAGATCATTCGCTCCATGTTCCCGGAAACGGCGGGCAATTACGCGGGCAATGACTAATTCACCTTATGCAATGTCATTACGGGCGTAGCGACACTTGCGCCGCACGCCAGTGCAGGTGAGAATCTTTACGTTTATCTCAGAGACCCTTCGCTAATGCTCAAGGTGACATTTTTGAGATGATTATTAATAACCAAAGGAGAAGACCACCATGTCCGATGAACGAGTAGAAGCCGCAATAAAAAACTGGGCGCCGCGTTTTACCTCACAGGGTGTTGATTATAACGATTTCTTCCGTACAACTTCGCGGGTTGAAAAGTGGGGGGATTGGTGCCGCGAATGGGTCGTAACGGGCGATGTGCATCACGAGCTTGCAGTGAAAGCGGAAGCCGGGGGTAATTCCATCAGCGCAGGTGAAGCCTATATCAATGCGGCGTTGTGTTATCACTTCGGCAAATTCGTCTTCCAGGATTTTCACGATGAATACATGTCCGCCGGAAACAAATCGGTGCAGGCTTTCGCCAAAGGACTCAAACTGCTTGATTCAACAGGTGAGCGCGTGGAAATTCCCTTTGACGGTGCGACCATGGTCGGGACTCTGCGTCGTCCTGCGGATGTAAAGAAACCGCCCCTCGTTCTGCTCCTGCCCGGGCTTGATTCCACCAAGGAGGAATTTTTCTCCTGGGAAAATGTCTTCCTCAAACGCGGACTGGCGACATTCTCGCTCGATGGCCCCGGCCAGGGTGAGTGCGGATACAACTCCCATATTCGCCCGGATTATGAGGCCGCGGTCTCAACCGCTCTGGACACATTGACCAAACGCAGCGATATCGACGCCAATCGAATCGGACTCGCGGGTGTCAGCCTTGGCGGGTATTATGCGCCGCGCGCCGCCGCCTTTGAGCCGCGCGTCAAGGCTGCGGTGGGAAACTGTGGCCCATGGAACTTTGCCGAGTGCTGGTCGATTTTGCCGTCTTTGACGCGCGCGGCATTCCAACATCATTCGGGCGCGAAGAACGAAGAGGAAGCCAAAGCCAACGCCAATAAACTGTCATTGGATGGCGCGGCGCAGAAAATCAAACAGCCTTTGCTGGTTATTCATGGCAGACTGGATCGTTTAATTCCATGGGAACAAGCAGTAAAAATTGTGGATGCAGTCGGGAAAAACGCTGAACTCGCCATGTTCGAGAACGGCAATCACGTCTGTAACAACCTCCCGTTTGTGTATCGTCCGCTCACCGCTGACTGGTTAAAGGAAAAACTTGGATGACCTATCCGCGCTTCTCTGACACAGAATTTCAACGCAGGAACAATCTTGCGCGCGACCTGATGCGCCGCGAAGGATTATCCGCGCTGGTGATCTTTGGCAACTCGGGCATCAATCGTCACAACGAAGCCAATGTCTTCTGGCTGACAAATTATCTTGACCTGCACCACAACTATCTTATCTTTCCGCTGGAAGGTGAAGCGACCCTGCTTACGGGTCTTGTCAATCATGTGCCGAATGCGCGCGCAGTATCGGTGATCGTAGATACGCGTTGGGGATCGTATGATCCCGCAAAAGAGATCGTTGCCAAACTGAAGAAGGATGGCGTTGCCAAGGGGCGCGTGGGATTGGTGGGAATCAATGCCACATTCGGAATGGGGATGCCTTACCAGCATTACAAAACCTTATGCGATTCATTGCCTGAGGTTGAATGGATTGATGTCACGCGCGACTACGCCCGTTTGCGCGTGATCAAGAGCGAGGAGGAATTCGACTGGCTCAAGATTGCCGCTGAATTCACTGATGAGACCGTCGCGGCTTTGGAAAATGAAATCCGCATCGGCATGACCGAATATGACTTGATCGGAATCATCGAAGCCTCCTATCGTCGTAAAGGCGGACAGCCGCATATTGCCTTCCTGCGTTCCATGCCGATGGACGCACCGACGGCTTGCGTCCCCGCGCAGAATGTCACGGATAGGGTCATCCAAAAAGGCGATGTGATCATCATGGAGATCAGCGCCAGTTACTGGGGCTACTCGGGGCAGATCCATCGTCCGATTGCGGTGGGACAGGATCCAACTCCGGAGTGGCGAAAACTCTTTGAGGTTGGCGAGCAGGCTTACGGTCGGATTTGTGAGGCGATGCGCCCCGAAGCCAATGAAGGCGATGTGATCAAAGCCGCGTCGGTCATCGGAGAGTCAGGCTATCGAATCTATGATGATTTAATCCACGGCTATGGCGTGGATATTCATCCGCCGCTGATCGATCAATCGTGTTGTGATTACTGGATTGATTCGAAGCCCGCCCCTGCGGGCAGAACGTTTGCGGAAGATATGGCAATGGTCGTCCAACCGAATCCGATCACACCCGATGAGCGCATGGGCTTGCAAGTGGGCGCGTTGACGCGCGTAACGAAAAACGGCGCGCTGAGTTTGCAAAATTATCCGATGAAATTTGTCGTCGCAAAAGGATGATCATGGAACAACCCGATTATCTAAAAACCATCCGTGCCAGAGGCAAATGGCTTGGCGGGCGCGTTAACGATCTTTATGTGCGCGATTTTCCTGTGATGCGTTCCGATGAGCCGCCTCACAATGAAGGCACAAATACGGGACCCACGCCGCTTGAGATTACGCTTGCGAGCCTGTGCGCCTGAACGGGTGTCTCATCAGCCAGGATGGCTGAAAAAATAAAATTTGATTTACAGGATCTCGAAGCCTCCGCAGAAGGCGTGCTGGATACCCGCGGTCGCAAGGGTGAAGCGAATGTACCTGTGCATTTTGCCTCCGTTCGCTTGCATGTGAAGATCAAGACGACTGAATCAGATGAACGCGTAAAACGTTTGATCGAACTTGCGGAAAGATATTGTCCTGTGCAAAGTCTCATCCGCGCCGCAGTGCCGGATTTTGAAGTGACCTGGGAACGATTATGATAAAAAGGTGGGTCGGATTGTCAATCCGACTTACAGATAAAGTGGAAGAATTATGAAATTGAAAACCAAAGTCCTTTATCTTGTCTCTTTTGCCGCATTCCTGCGTTCCTTCGCGCAGGTGATTTATGTTCCTTCGCTTGCCACTATGCGCGGCGACTTGAACACCACCACAGCGATGATCGGCCTTACGCTTTCCATTTATGGTTTGTGTCTTGCCTTCGCGCAGATCGCGTATGGTCCCATCGTGGATCGTTTCGACGGCAAACGTATTTTGTTGATCGGCCTTGTGCTTTATTTGTTTGGTAACTTGGGCGCATATTTTACGCATGGCATCGGTCTGCTGCTGGTGGCGCGCAGTTTGCAAGCCCTGGGCATCGCGGCGGCGGCGGGCGTTGGCATTGCCTTGATCACAGATTTATTCCCCGTAAACGAACGCGGCCGCGCCATGGGCATCTTCTCCATGTTCAACTCGGCGGGTGCGGCTTCGGGTCCCGCGTTTGGCGGTCTCATCGCGGTCTGGTTGAGCTGGCGCGCGGATTTTATTGTCCTTGCCATTATTACCGTTGCGCTTTTGCTGTTTACAGTCTGGCAGTTGCCCGCACAACCCGTTCACGGGCAAAACGTCGGCTTGAAGGATATGCTGACAATCGCGCGTACGCTCCCGACCTTCGGTGCGTTGGTGCTGGGTTTTGTTCATTTCTATGGACTTTATACGATTCATACGCTGACCCCGATCCTGCTCGCCGATAAAATGAGTCTGCATGAGGCTGGCATCGGTGCCGTGACCACGATGACCGCCATTGGCGTGATCGTTGGCACGTATGTGGGCGGGCGCGCCTCCGACCAGCGCGGATTGCGGTTCACCTTGATGGTTGGTGTCGTGGGCGCTACGATTACATTTCTCGCGCTCACATTCATTAGCGCGATTGCGTCCTCGAGCATGTCGCCAGTCGTGGTTGCGCTGGCTTTGCTGGCATTTGGATTGACTGCAGGTTATGGCTTTGCCGCGCAGCTCAATATCATGGTGGATTACTTCCCAGCCATGCGCGGCACAGCGGGCGCGCTGCAATTCTTCGCGCGTTTTGTTGGTACAACCATTGCGCCATTGCTGGCAGGTTATCTGGCAGACAGTCTCGGTCTTCCCAGCGGATATGGTCTTGCAACTGCGCTGCTGGCTTTTGGCGCTGTGATCGCATACTTCACGGTTTCCAATCCGACTCTTGTTTTGGAGGTTGTTGCGAAATGAAAGCTCTCGTTGTCAAGGAGTTTGGCGGTCCGTTGATTTTGGAAGATGTGCCTGTTCCAAAACCAGGGCCAGATGATGCTTTGATCCGCGTCAAGGCTTGTGCGGTGGATCAATTCGATCTGACCATTCGCGACGGAAAATTCCCGACCGCCAAAACGCCGATCATTCTCGGGCATGAGATTGCGGGCGTGGTCGAATCGGTTGGGGTGAAGGTTGACAATGTCCAGCCAGGCGACCGTGTGACCAGCACACTTTATCTGACCTGTGGAAAATGCCGTTACTGCCTCACGGGTCGTGAAACCATCTGTGCGGACTTCAAGGGATATGTCGGAATCCATACGCCCGGCGCGTACGCGGAATATACAACGATCCCCGCGGCCAATCTTGTAAAACTACCAGAGACCATTTCATTCCCTGAAGGAAGCGTGATTGCCAATGCGATTGGCACACCCTATCATGCGCTAACAAAGCGCGCGAAAGTCCAGCCTGGTGAATTTGTGATCGTCACAGGCGCAGGTGGAGGTGTGGGCGCACACGCCATTCAAATTGTGAAGATGATGGGCGCATTCGTCATGGCCGTGGATATCGGCGAAGATAAACTGTCACTTGCGCGCAAACTCGGCGCGGATGTCGTTTTCGATGCCTCGTCTGGTGACTTTTCTACAGCCGCGCGCGAATGGACGAACGGCGAAGGCGCAGAGGCTGTTCTTGAACTCGTCGGTACCAAGACATTCGAATCATCGCTCAAATCATTGGCGCGCGGCGGACGCATGGTGATTGTCGGCTCACATACAGGCACGGTCCTGACCGCCAGCCCACAGGCAATGATCGCCAACGAATGGGAGATTCTTGGCTCGCGTAATGTCACGAAACGCGAATTAGCCGAGGTTGTCGCGCTCGTTGCGGCGGGACGAGTCAAACCGATTGTGACAGGAGTATATCCACTTGAGGAAGCAGAGTCGTTACATCAACGCTTGAGAAAACAGGAAATCATCGGCCGTGTCGTTTTGGAACCGTGATTGGAGAAAACCCATGCCCACTATTTTTGAACCCAGAGATTTGCCCGTCACTGAGAAGCATGGCGTCAATATTGCCACCCTTGCAAATCATGCCATGCTCGGGACAGACGCATTGCAAGTCGAACGCATTATATTGGAAGCAAGGGCCAGGTCATCAACCTTTGAATCATTCGAACCTGAACGATTTATATATGTAATTCACGGCAAGGGACGGGCAGCTGTAGGTGGGCAATCCTTCCCCCTTGACGCGGAGTCTATGTTATGGCTCGAAGCAGACGAAACTTTTTATTTGGAAGCGGACGCGGATGGGCTCGAAGTTCTTCTGTGTCATGCTCCCGGGAATGAATAAATTATGCAGATCAAAGATTCATTTGTAATCAACGCTCCCCAGGAAAAAGTTTGGGAATTCCTGTTTGATATTCCGAAACTTGGCCAATGCGTGCCTGGGATTGAATCGGTTGAAGTCGTGGACGACAAAACCTATCGCGGCAAATTGGTTGTCAAAGTGGGCCCCATCAGATCTGAATTTGGCGGTACGGTGACTCTCACAGAGGTGGATGCGCCGAATAGGATCGCGGGCACAGTGGAAGGCGACGATAAATCCAGCGCGTCGTCGGTCAAAGCGACATTCACAGGGACTTTGACCACAGTCGCTGGCGGGACGGAAGCCGCGTTTCAAGTGGATGCGAATCTGCGCGGCAGGCTGGCTCAATTTGGCGGACCAGTCATCGCGGCAACCGCAAAAAAGTTAACCGCTGAGTTTGCAAAGAATTTGCGAGCGCAACTGGAATCATAATGTCTGAATATTTATCGCAAAGTCGCAGAGCGCGCGGAGAAAAGATTAAAGACTCTGCGAACTCGGCGTCTCAGCGGTTCAAAAGGAGATTGCTTGATTAAATTTCTCGAACCAACGGATTTCTCCGAAGCCACATCACTGCTTGACCAATATGCAGAGGAAGCAAAGGTCATCGCGGGCGGCACGTCGGTGGTGATGATGCTTCAACAGAAGTTGATCGCGCCGTCTGTGCTGATCAGTCTCGGGCGTGTTTCCAATTTTGATTTCATCCGCCATGAAAAAGACGGTTTGCATATCGGCGCGTTGACCAAACTGCGCGATCTCGAACTTTCGGAGGTTGTGAAAAAGTTTTGTCCCGCGTTGGCGCATACCTTCAGTGTGGTCGCCAATATCCGTGTTCGCAACCAGGCAACCATCGGCGGGAATCTGTCAGCGGCGGATTATGCGGCGGATCCTCCAGCGATGCTCACTGCCCTCGATGCACGCGCCCAGGTTCAGGGTCCGAATGAGAAGCGTGAAATTCCTCTCAGTGAATTTTTTCTCGGCTTTTACACCACCGCCCTCGAGCCCAACGAAATCCTCACCGAAGTCATCATCCCCGCGTTGCCATCGTCGGCGCGCGCGGCATATCACAAGTACACGTCCATCTCTGCTGAGGGGCGTCCGTGTGTGGCGGTAGGCGCGTTTGCGGATTTTGATCCAGATGGAAAATGTTTGGATTTACGGATCGCGGTTGGCGCGGCGGTGGAGACTCCGCAACGATTGATGGAAGCGGAAGCGATGGCACACGGTCACGCCTTGACCGACGAACTGATCGCCGCCATCGCAGAGCAATACGCCCAAGCGCTTGACCCGTTAACCGATGTGCGCGGCTCGGCGTGGTACCGCAGGGAAATGATCCGTGTGTTCGTGAAGCGTGCGTTGCAGGAGGTGCGAGATGATCGGTGAATCTGTTCCGATGCTTGACTCGGTTGCGCGCGTGACGGGCGCAGTGGATTACATGATTAATTTGCGCTTGCCGAACATGCTTTTCGGCAAGATTGTGCGCAGTCAAGCGCCTCATGCTAAATTATTGAAAGTGGACCACACAAATGCCTTGCAGGTCCCAGGTGTGGTTGCAATTCTCACTGGCGAAGACCTCGGAGCGAATGCATTTTATGGTGTGGCTGTCAAAGATCAAGGGGTGGTCGCTGTGGATCGCGTGCGTTATGTCGGCGAACCGATTGCGGCGATTGCGGCGGAAAGTTTAAGTGCTGCTGAAGAAGCCGCGTTGTTAATTGATATTGAATACGATGAACTGACCGCAGTGTTCGACTCACAGGCAGCGATTCAAGCGGGCGCGCCTGCCTTGCATGAGAAATCTCCAAATAACATATTCAAACATGCCAAACTGCGGCATGGCGATCTGGACGCCGCATTCGCCGCAGCCGATGAAATATTTGAAGATACGTTTACCAGCCCCGTTGCGCAACAGGCTTCCTTGGAACCGCATGTGTCAGCCGCGCAATGGGATGGTGAGCACCTGACCCTCTGGACTGCTTCGCAAGCGCCGTTTATGGTGCGTAAAACATTGTCTGAAATCTTGGGGATTGCACCTGAAGCGGTGCGCGTGATCGTCCCGCCGCTTGGAGGCGGGTACGGCGGCAAAGGCCATATCCGTATTGAACCTTTGGTTGCAGCCATGGCGCGCAAGACGAAGGGTCGCCCTGTAAAATTTGTGCTTTCGCGCGCCGAAGAATTTGTGACCGTAACCAAGCACGCCGCGTCCATCACCCTGAAAACTGGTGTGAAAAGAGATGGAACATTCACTGCGCGTCAGGTCACGATCTACTGGAATGGCGGTGCCTATGCGGACGCCAGTCCGATGCTTGTGCCTGCTGGCATGGTGCGTTCGGTGGGACCGTATCGCATCCCTGCTGTGAGCGTGGACTCTTATGGCATATACACGAACTTGCCTCCTGCGGGTGCGTACCGCGGCGCGATGAGTTCGCAAACCACATGGGCGTATGAATCGCAGATGGATATCATTGCTCATAAGATGGGCTGGGACCCGCTTGAGTTCAGGATGAAAAATCTATTTGTCTCAGGCGAGCATTTTGCGACAGGTGAAGAATTGCATGATGTGCATTTTGTCGAATGCCTGGAGGCTTCGGCGAAGGGATTGGGTGCATCTCCCTCACCCCTAACCCCTCCCCCAGGGGGAGAGGGGAAACGTGGTCGCGGTTATGGCGTGATGATGAAAAGCACGGTCGCGACTTCAAAATCCCAGGCGCGGTTGAAATTGATGGTTGATGGAACAGTCATGTTGTATACCAGTACTGTTGAAATGGGACAAGGTGGACATACAACGATGGCGCAAATCACAGCGGAAACTTTGGGTGTGCCTCTTAGTGCGATAAAGGTCATTGGACCCGATACTGCGATCACTCCATTTGACTCAACCACCTCCGCCAGCCGTTCGACGAGCATGATGGGCAACGCTGTCATCGCGGCCTGTGGATCGATGAAGAAGAAATTGTTCGAGCTCGGCGCGCCATTGCTGGAAACTCCTCCTGATCAATTGCGAACTGAAAACGGATTTATCGTTGCGGATGAAACATCCATTTCGTTTGGCGATATTTTGAAGCGCAACAACTTGAATGAATTGGACGAAGCAGGCGAGTATTCCACATCTCTTGGACTTGATCCCGAAACGGGACAGGGGGTCGCAACTCCGCACTGGCATCAGGGCGCGGGCGCGGCGGAAGTGGAAGTGGATCCTGAAACGGGTCGCATTACGATCCTGCGCTATTCCGCTGCGGCCTTCGCAGGGCGGGTTGTTAATCCGCGTATGGCGCAGCTGCAAAATGATGGCAACGTCATCTTTGGCTTGGGGCCAACCTTGATGGAAGAGATCCTCTTCGATGGAGGGCAGCCGACCAATCCGAATCTGGCGGATTATGCGATTCCGTCCATTCGGGATATTCCAAACGAATTGATTAGCATTTGTATCGAATCAGATAAAGGTGAAATGCATGGAATTGGCGAGATGACTCTGCCGTCTGTTGCGCCCGCGATAGCAAATGCGATTGAAGATGCGATTGGCGTGAGAATCAAGGATCTGCCGATCACTGCGGAGAAAATTTTGCAGGCATTGAGGGAGAAGGCTGAGAAATGATTCTGAATGTAAACGGAAGCAAACATGAAGTCGAAGCAGGCATGCGGACCTTGCTCGAAGTCCTGCGCGATGATCTTGGATTGGTTGGAACCAAAGAAGGCTGCGGGGTTGGCATGTGCGGGGCATGCACCGTGCTGGTGGACGGCAAGCCCATCAGTGGATGTTTGACATTGGCGCAACAGGTTGCCGGGAATGAAATCCTCACTGTCGAAGGTCTTGAGAAGGATGGAAAACTTCATCCCATTCAACAGGCATTCATTGATGAAGGGGCATTCCAGTGCGCTTATTGCACACCGGGGTTTATATTGGCAACCGCCGCCTTGCTAAATGAGAATCCAAGCCCGGGTGAAGATGAGATCCGCGAGTATTTATCCGGGAATTTGTGTCGCTGCGGTTCGTATCAAAATATCATCAAAGCGGTAAAAACGGCGAGCGAGAAAGCGAGGCAGGATGTCTAAAAACTTATTATCTGGTTTGTATGTCAAGCAGTTGCCACCCGAGGATCCACCGTATCGGATCGATGAGACGTACCAGCGCTTTGACCAGCGCAATAATTTGACGATCGGCCGTCCGAGTTGGGATGAAGAATTCAAACCCCTGCTCAGAAAATCCGTTGAAGTGCGCGTCAAAAAGATCAAGGCTGACGTATCCAATTATCAATTGAAGGATTACAGTCTGTTCGACGCGGGCGGCGTGAGTGCCTTCCGCATGGGGAATGCCATCAATCATTCCAACCGGGGAGTGACGTCCTGGTTGACGCTGGGCAACAAACTGCCGCCCGGCGTGGACGAATGGCAGGGTTCGCCCGAGGAAGCCACCAAGATGGTCAAGCGGGTGGCGCGTTATTTCGGCGCACAACTTGTGGGAATTGCGCCGTTGAAGAAACAATTTATTTATTCCAATTCCTATTGGAGTGACGGCACGCACAAGGAGATTGTTTTTACGGATGTGGACAAGCCGCAGGAAACCGACGAACAGATGATCATCCCGGAAAAGATGCAATGGGTCATCATGATGGGCATTCCGATGGATGTGGATATGATGGATTACACACCCTCGCCTTTGGGTTGCGCGGAGACGCGCATCACGTACAGCCGCATGGGATTGATCGTCTCGGGTGTGGCGGAATTCCTGCGCGGCCTCGGTTACAACGCCATCCCGTCCATCAATGATTTGGGGTTGAACATCCCAATGGCCATTGATGCTGGCTTTGGCGAACAGGGACGGAACGGAAAATTGGTCACGCCCGAATTTGGGCCAAGCCTGCGCCTGTGCAAAGTCGTTACCGATTTGCCAATGCTGTATGACAGCCCGATCCATTTTGGCGTGACAGAGTTTTGCGAGGTCTGTAAAAAATGCGCGGACGAATGTCCCGCGCATGCCATATCAACCGGCGAACGTAGCTGGTCGCGTGACAGCGTTTCGTGCAGTCAGGGTCATTTTACCTGGCATCTCAACAACGAAGCCTGCCGCAAATATTGGGATCTCGGTCTCGCCGCGAATTGCACCAGTTGCATCCGCGCTTGTCCGTTTACCAAACATCCTGGGCTCGTGCATGAAATTGTCCGCACGTTCGTTTCCAACCTTCCTGTCACCGATCCGTTCTTGAAAAAAATGGATGACTGGTTTGGATACGGCAAAGAAAAAGACGGCCTTCGATTTTGGAATGGATAGATAATGCGCGCGGTTGTTTTTACGGAACCCGATAAATTTGAACTGACAGATATGCCTGATCCCGCTTCAGGCGCGGACCTGGTAACTGTTTCCGTTAAGGCGACCACCATCTGCGCGACGGATGTCAAGCTCCTGCATGGGACAGTCCCTTTCGTAACATTTCCGCACATCCCGGGCCATGAGTTTGGCGGTGAGATCGTCGAGGTCGGTGCTAACGTAAAAGGTTTACGCAAAGGCGATTTGGTCGGTGTGGAAGCGCATGTGGGTTGTGGAAGCTGTCCGCGTTGTTTGGAAGGTTTGTATAACCTTTGCGAGAATTATGGAAATCGGGAAGCAGGTCACGCACATATCGGATTTACTACCGCGGGTGGATTGGCCGAGTATTGCGCCATCCCAGCCAAAGCCGCGCATCTTATGCCGGAAGGCTTGAACGCGAAGCACGCCATGTTTACCGATACGCTAGGCATCGTACTGTGGGCGTTTGAGCGTGCAGGCGGCGTCCGTGGCGGAGAGACGGTGGCCATCGTCGGCCCTGGCGCGCTTGGACTTTTGGCGGTGCAAGTCGCGCGTGCGCTGGGAGCGGGGCGGGTCATAGTCGTCGGAATTCCTGCGGATGGTCAACGCCTGGAACTGGCGCGCAAGCTGGGGGCGGATGACATCGTCGCAGCGGAAGCGGGCCAAGGTCCCGTGCGAAGCGTGCGCGAGTTGACGAACGGCAAAGGCGTCGATCTCGTCATCGAATTTGCAGGCACTTCCGATGCCGGCCGGCAGTCGCTGGAAATGGCACGGCGCGGTGGGCGGGTTGTGCTCGGCGGGGCGACCAGTCCAGGCCGTGAGTTGAATGTGGACTTGAGCGTCATTGTGCGCGGTCATCTGAACGTGTTTGGTTCGGTGGCAAACCCACAGGGCATATCGCGGCGTGCGAACGCGTTGATGCAAAAGGGGCTGGTGGATGTGATGCCGCTCATCACCCACAAGTTGCCTTTGAACGATTTTTCGAAAGCCTGGAAGATGTTTTTGGAACGTGAGGGTGATCCGATTCGTATCATGATGTATCCATAAGGAGGTCTGATGCGTGCTTTGGTGAAGACGGAAGTTGGGCAGGGAAATTTGGAAGTGCGGGATGTTCCTGTTCCGCAGACGGAAGCGGGCGAGGTATTGATTCGCGTGCGGGCCTGCGGGATTTGCGGAAGCGATCTCAAGATACAGGACGATCAGCATCCTTACACGCCGCCCGTTGTAATCGGACATGAGTTTGCCGGCGAAATTGTTGAAGTCGGCGCGGAAGTTTCGGGCTGGGCGGTGGGTGACCGTGTGGTCTCGGAGCAGCATGTCAAGGCATGCGGTCATTGCCGTCAATGTTTAACCGGGAATGCGTTTGCCTGCAGTTCCAAGCGTGCGCCCGGCTATTTTACCGACGGAACCTTCACGGAATTCATCAAGATCCCCGTCTGGTTGTTGCACCGCATCCCATCCAATTTGAGTTTTGTAGAAGCCGCGTTTACCGAACCATCGGCAGTTGCCGCGCACGGCGTGCTGGATCGTACCGGCATCCTGCCCGAGGATGTCGTTCTTATTTTAGGCTGTGGCCCGATAGGGCTGGTCGCGGGGAAAATGGCGCAGGCCGCTGGGGCCTCGAAAGTAATCATCACCGGCGTTGACCATGACGAAAAAGCGCGCCTCCCAAAAGCGCGCGAATTGGGAATTGATCATGCCGTCAATGTGATGCGGGAGGATGTATCAGCTCTGGTCAATGACTTGACCCATGGCGAAGGCGCAGATGTTGTGATTGAATTATCGGGCGCATTGCCGGCCATCGATCAGGCTTTCCTGCTGGCGCGCCGACTTGGCCGCGTGGGCATCATCGGTCAGCCGCCAGCCGACGAAATCAAAATCCCATATCGTCAGGCCATGTTCCGCGCGTTGACCGTATCGTTCAGTTACAGTTCGAAATTCACAAGTTGGGAAAGAGCGCTGTCGTTGTTCGAGCGCGGCGCGATCAAACCATCACAGTTCATCACGCACATCCTGCCGCTGGAGGAGTGGTCACGTGGGTTTGACCTGTCCCGCAGTGGCGAGGCGGTGAAGGTTGTTTTGGAACCATAATCGTTGGTTTCGATACGCCCTTTCCTATCGGTTTGGGCTACTCAACCACTGCTTGAATCGAAAACACAAAAGGAGAAATTATGAGCATACCCAAAACCATGAAAGCCGCTGTATTGTTTAATTTTGGTGATCTGCGGGTCACCGAGGTGCCGGTGCCGTCGCTGGGAGTTGGCGAAGCGCTGGTCAAAGTCCATTCGGTTGCCATCTGCGGCAGCGATCCCGCCATCATTGCCAAAGGCTGGAAGGGCTATCCCAAACTGGGCGAGTTCATCCCCGGCCATGAATTCACCGGCACGGTGGTAGCCATTGCTCCGGATGTGACCGAACTCAAGGTAGGCGACCGCGTAGCAGTTGAGCCGCACAAAGGCTGCGGCCGCTGTGAGAATTGTCTGCGCGGGTTGTACACCACCTGCCTGAATTATGGCAACTACGAAAAGGGTCACCGGCATTACGGCTTCAGCACCAACGGTGGATATGCCGATTATGCAGCCTGCCATGTCAACACATTGCACAGGATACCGGACAGCATTTCATTTGAAGAAGGCGCCATGTTGACTGGTGCTGGCACGGTGTTGTACGGATACGACCGCATCGGATGGGTGCATCCTGGCGAAACCGTGGTTGTGATGGGGCCCGGTTCGATCGGGTTGATCTCGGCGCATATCGCCAAGGTCCTGGGAGCAGGCCGCGTGATCCTGACCGGCACGCGCGCGGATCGTTTGGCGGTTGGCAAAAAAATGGGCGTGGACATCACCCTCAACATCAATGAGGTGGACGCGCGCGAGAAGATCATGGAGCTGACCAATGGCATCGGCGCAGATATGGTCGTCGAATGCAGCGGCCAGCCCGGGCCGGCGGCGGAAGCGTTGGAGATCGTCCGCAAGAACGGACGCATCTCGTACAACGGCATCTATCACGAGCAGGTCACGCTTCAACTCGATAAGATTGTCCAGTGGAATTTACTCATCACCGGGCCAAAAGCCGAAGGGATGTTGAATTTGGAAAGAGCGATTCCATTGATGGCGGATGGCCGCATCAATCTCAAGCCGTTGCATACCCACACGTTCAAACTGGATGAGATCAACAAGGCCTTTGATACATTCACGGGCCGCGTGGGTGGCGCGATCAAAGTGATTGTTCAACCGTAATCATGTCATTGCGAGCGAAGCGAAGCAATCTCCCGTTTTTGAGTGACGTCCGTTAACTTGGAGATTGCTTCGTCGCCCTTCGGGCTTCTCGCAATGACATCAATATTCTTTTCAGGAGATTAACATGAGCAAATACAATTGGCAAATCCCGCCTCAGGGTGGACATATGGACGCCGCGGACGGCATCTATTTTCAAAATATGACCATGCTGGAGGTCCAGGAGCGTTTAAAGAAGAACGATGTGCTGATCATCCCGGTGGGAAGTTCCGAGGCGCATGGTCCGCATGCCTGCTATGGCGAGGATACTTTTCTCGTCACGCGCATGGCCGAAGCGGTTGCAAAGCAGACCGGCTGCACCGTGTCACAACCCATCTGGTTTGGCAGTCACCCTTATCATCATATCGGCATGCCGGGCACGATTCCCGTGGACGAAGATACATTCACGGCATATTTGAGTTCGGTGATCGCGGGTTTTTGGAACGCGGGTTTCCGCAAACAGATCCTGTTGAACGGGCATGGACAGGAATATGTCATCCCGACCGCCATCCATCGTTTCGCCAAGCGCTATCAGGTGCCATCCATCCTGATCAACCTGAATTGGTATTATGCCATCCAACCCCATATCAAGGACAAGGCACACGGCGGGCCGTTCGAGTATCCATTTGTGCATGCCGATGAAGCCGAGACCTCATATTCGCTGGGACTGTTTCCCGAGATGATCCATATGGAACACGCGGTCGACACAGAGCCCCACGGTTTCATGCCGCCCGGACATGTTGACTCGGCGGCCAATGCCTACCAGCGGCCGATCCCCTGGTACGGGCATGTCGGTCTGGGCACGATCGAGATCATCGGCAATCCGGAGGGCGTGGTCGGAAAGGCCAGGCTTGCAGATGCTGAAAAGGCGCGCCCGGGGATTGAGGCTTTGTTCGATTACATGGTCAAGTTGCACGATGACATCATGGAACGATTCCCCGTTGGCAAACTACCGGATGCAAATCTTGTCACACAACGCTTCACCCAGGAGCAGGTGGATGAGTTGTTGAAGGGACCCTTGAATGGCGGCAAACATCTTTATACTGTGGCTTGGCCGCCAGTGTAAAGATTTCATTCTGATGCGTTTTGATTGGGTCTGCTTGTCCCGTTGAAGAAACACTTCACCATCTTATTCAGATTGGATTCATAACCATCCATGACCGGCGCATTGTGGGCAACCATATCAGGATTGGGGTTTGGGGTTTTCCAGGCGTTCAACCGCCGGGCGGGACGTGCGTTCGACGCATATTTCTCCACGTTCGTATTGATCGCGGTCAGCGCGCTCATCCTGGCCGCGGCTTCCGTGTTGACCGAGGACTTGGGCCAGTTCAAGGGCGTGCCGCTGATGGCATACATCAATTTTGGGCTGGCGGGGATCGTGCATTTTTACCTCGGCTGGACTCTGCTTACCATCAGCCAGAACAAGGTCGGGGCCGCGCGCACAGGCGCCCTATCCGGAACGTCGCCGTTGTTTGCATTGTTCATTTCAGCGCTGGCCTTTAAGGAATTCCTGCGGCTGCCCGTGCTTTCCGGGATATTCATACTGGTGGCCGGCGTTTACCTGGTCTCTTTCGAGAACGGCTCCGCGGAAAATCCCGGCGTCATCACCTGGCGCGATTCGGTGTTTGGACTTGGAACCGCCCTATGTTTTTCGATCAGCCCTATTTTCATTCGCGGCGGCCTCAAGGATTTGAATTCGCCGCTTCTGGGTGTGACGATCGGGATGAGTTTCTCGGCGCTTGCCTACGGCATCACCCTGCTCTTCCGACATACCCAGATCAAGCAGGGACCTCTCACGCGCGATGCCATTGTCTTCCAACTGCTGGCTTCGTTTTTTGTCGGTATTTCGACATGGACGCGCTGGATCGCCCTCGATAAAGCCCCGGTTGGCGTGGTGTTGGCCCTCGGAAGGCTGAATGTGCCTGTGGTCATCCTGCTTTCACCGCTACTTGTCGGTAAAGCCGAGGAAAACGTAACCCTGCGCGTATGGCTGGGAGCCGCCATGATCGTAGCGGGTTCGATCATTTTGAATTTTTACGGCTGAACGATTGCCCATATAAGATAGAATTTGAGAATTATGCGGAGGATCATCCATGAAAGCCCATTTTGAAATCCTAAAAAAAATACTCGATGAAAAAATCGTCGCCATCGTGCGGCTGGACAGCGGGGAACAACTGGTGCATGTCGCGGAGGCGCTGAACGCGGGAGGAATCTCCGTAATCGAATTCACCTGCTCCACGCCGGGCGCGCTGGAAATGATCAAAGAGGCCTCGGGACGCTTTGGTGAAGAGGTGCTGATCGGCGCCGGCACGGTGCTCGACCCTGAAACGGCGCGCGCTGCCATCCTGGCGGGTGCAGAATTCATCGTGAGTCCAACCATAAATCCCGATACCATTAAAATGTGCAAACGCTATGGGAAACCCAGCATTGCCGGCGCCATGACTCCCTCAGAAATGTTGACAGTTTGGGAGGCTGGTGCGGATCTGGTGAAGGTCTTTCCGGCCAGTGTCATCGGCGGGGTGGATTACATCAAAGCCGTGCTCGCTCCGCTGCCGCAACTACGACTGGTGCCGACAGGCGGCGTCAATGCGGACAATGCGGCTCAATATCTCAAGGCGGGGGCTGTCGTCGTCGCAGTCGGGGGGAACCTGGTGGACAAGAAAGTCGTCTCCCGCGGTGACTGGGCTGCGATCACGGCAGAGGCGCAAAGGCTGGTTTCGGCTGTGCGGAACGCATCGAAATGAGTTATAAGATCCTGGTTGCCACCCGTTCCTTTGGGAGTACATCTGATAAACCATGGGATGTCCTGAATCGGGAGGGTTGTGAGATTGTCAAGGCGGACATGTCCCAAAAGATGACGGAAGAACGCCTGATCGAATTGCTCAAGGGAGTGGATGGGGCGATTATCGGCGTTGTCCCGCTAACCGCTCATGTGTTTCAAAACTCGCCTGCTTTGAAAGTTGTGAGCATGCACGGCGTGGGCGTGGACCATATTGATTTAACGGCAGCAGCCGGTTCAGGGGTCGTGATCGCAAACTGTCAGGGAGCGAACGACCAGTCTGTCGCGGACCTGACCATCGGTTTGATGATCGCCATCGCAAGAAATATCCCCGCCGTGGACGGCAGCCTGCGCAAGGGAGGCTGGGGAGCACATGCAGGCAATGAATTATGGAATAAAAAACTGGGGTTGGTCGGTCTTGGGCGGATCGGCCGCGGAGTTGCCAAACGGGCTCTGGGGTTCGACATGCAGGTGCTGGCCTATGACCCCTATGTGAAACATGAAGACATCCCGGCAGGCATCTCGCTCACGAGTTTTGAAAACCTATTGGGACAAGCGGATTATGTTTCCCTGCATACAGCCTTGACCGGGGAAACACGTCACATGATCGGGGTGCATCAATTGAAGCTCATGAAGCCGACCGCTTATTTCATCAACACCGCCCGCGGGGCATTGGTCGATGAGGAGGCGTTGTATACTGCGTTAATCCAAAACCAAATTGCCGGCGCCGCCCTGGATGTATTCAACGAGGAACCTCCCAAGGACAGCCCATTAATTGGATTGGAGAATGTGGTGGTCACAGCGCATATTGGCGCGCACACCCGTGAATCGATCGAACGTGTGGGCATCATGGCCGCCGAAAACGTAATGCGCACCCTGAAGGGTGGTCAACCGCATAATCGTGTTGCATAAACTTTAGAAAGTTAAGATGACTCAAAAACAAAAGACAGAGTGGTATTTGGGAATTGACCTGGGTACGGGCAGTTGCAAGAGCGTCGTCATCGATGCGGAATCGCGCCTGCTTGGCTTTGGCGCGCAAGCATATTCCTCCACTGAAAACAAGGGACATGGGGAGCAGGAGCCTGAAGAACTGATTCACGCGATGGTGCGCTCAGTACGCATTGCAATTGAGGCTGCGGGAGTGTCTGCGGACGCCTGTCAGGCTTTGAGCATCGGGGGCGCATATCATAGTTTGATCGCCATGGATCGCTCCGATGCGCCGTTGACCGGGGTCATGACCTGGGTGGATGATCGGGCTACAAAACAAGCCCGGGAGATCCGCGAGTCGCATGGGGTTGAGGCGGTTTACCGGCAAAGCGGCTGTCCTGTGCATGGCATGTATCCTCTATATAAAATCATCTGGCTGCGCGAGGAGCGGCCGGAGATCTTCAGCCGGGCTGTCCGTTTTATCTCTGCCAAGGAATACGTGATCAAACGCCTGACGGGGGAATATCTGGTCGATTTCGGGATTGCCGGGGGAACGGCTTTATTGAATACCCATAGCCTGGAATGGGACGCCCAGTCGCTTGATCTGGCGGGGATTCGGTCCAGCCAGCTTTCATCGCTTGCCAGTCCACGACAGGTACTCAAGGGACTCAATTCCGAATTGGCCGGGCAAATGGGCATCCCGCAGGAGACCCCTCTTGTGCTGGGATCGGCGGATGCGGTCAATTCCAGCCTGGGCGCAGGCGCGGTGAAATGGGGACAAGCCACCTGCATGATCGGCACGAGCGGAGCATTTCGCATCCTTGCGCCGCGCGTCATGCTGGATGCCAAGGCCCGCAGCTGGTGTTATGCGATTGACGAAGGTCACTGGCTGGTGGGCGGCGCGATCAACAACGGCGGACTGGCGCTGACCTGGCTGCAGAATGCCTTCAACCAGATGCTTCAAAGCCAGGCCAAAGATGCCCGCCTCTCCATCGACGAAGTGATTGCCTCCGCTTCACAGGTGCGGCCCGGCGCTGACGGTCTGATCTGCCTGCCTTTCTTCGCTGGAGAACGCAGTCCATACTGGAATATGAATGCCCGCGGAGTTTTCTTTGGATTGAGTCTGGATCACGATGCCCGCCACCTGGCACGCTCATTAATGGAGGGAGTTGCCTACCGCTTGCGAAGCATCCGCGATACCCTCGATGACCTGGGCGTGGAAGTAAGCGAGATCCGTGCTTCCGGCGGCTTCACACATTCCGATCTCTGGCCGCAGATCATTGCCAGTGTACTCAACCACGACCTGGTTATTCCTGCCAACGGGGAGACATCCAGTCTCGGCGCGGCATTCTGGGCGCTGCTTGGGAGCGGCGTGGTTGAACGTTTTGAAGACCTGCAACCCCTCGTGGCAATCACCAAAACGTACAAACCGCAATCGCAGGATGCGGAGTTGTACGATTCACTCTATCGCATCTATATGGATTTGTATTTCCAGCTTGGAAAATCGTTCGATCAAATTTCCGGAATTTTAAAATTACCGTAATTGCGGGTGGCGATCAGATGGATCGACCTGATCCTGGACTGCGATTCCATATACCTATACTTGTGTATATGGTCGTGGACCTGGGGAAGTGCGAATCAAGTCGTTCACGAAGGATGATGTGTAGCCGGCTGCGATATGTCGGACGATGACGATACCCGCTTCCAGAGTCTTAGGCAGGCTCGGCAGGAGGGTTGGCAAAGCCGCCGGCCCGCAATCAAGGGTAGGCATGTCAGGATGAGCAGGTTTTTTCCGTCTTACGCAGTTTTATGTTTAATCAACGCATTGGCTAGTTGTTGAATTTGCTTCGAGAAGGGGTGGTTGGGCTGATCCAGGACCATGGGCGCTCCCCGATTGACGCTGAGCACGACTGCCCGCCCGCCGCTCATGATGCTAAACCCCACCTTGCGTTTCAGGGCCTTTTCAATGGCGTGAGCGTCGATGCCCACTTCCGAGTCAGCGCGGTTAAGCAGCAGGAATACATCCTCGGTTGGCAGGTTTATTTTCTCAGACAGACCAAAGAACATGCTGGCATTTTTGAAAGCGCCGATTTCCGGTGTGAGCACCATCATGACGATATCGGCTCCTTCCAGAATTTCCAGCGTGCGGTCGTCGTAATTCGGGGGGCAGTCCACTACGACGAAATCGTACGATTCAGCCAGTAGTTTCAACGTGTGCTCTACCAGCTTTTTAGTGACCCGTTCAGCGTCTTCTGGAAGCAGGGGTGCGAGCAGCAGGCGCAGTCCGGTCTTGGTGGAGATCATTGCAGCATCCATCATTTCCTTGTCAATCTCAGCCACGGGAGTATCGCACAATTCAAGAATACTATGCCGCGAAGTGATATTGAGTTGAACGCCGACGTTCCCGAAGTAATAATCGGCATCCATAAGGGCCACCCTCGATTTACTGGCTTGTTGAAGCGCCAGCGCGGTGTTGACCGATAAGGTGGTTTTGCCCACGCCGCCTTTGGCGCCGAAGAAGGCAATGATCCGCCCGCGTGTGCTTGCCGGTGATTGAGGCTGAGGGGCTGAACGCGTCAATAAACTCCTGACGCGATAACGTAATTCCTCCGGAGCGAACGGTTTGGTCAAATAATCGTCCACTCCGGTGTCGAAGCCTTTGATCTTGGATTCGAGATCGCCCTTCTGAGAAAGCATTAAGATTGGTAATGAGCGGGTGGCTGGCCTTTGACGCAGCATTCGGCACATGGCATACCCATCCATGCCAGGCAGCACCACATCAGTGATGATCAGGTCGGGTAGAAAACGGGTGGCTTGTTTGTAGCCTTCCTCGCCTGAACCGGCCAGGATTGCCTCATAGCCCTGGGCTTCGAGCAGATCTCGCACAAGATAAGCAGCTGCCTGATCATTATCTACAATCAATATTTGTTTTCGTTTTTTTTCAACACTCATCACGCTTTCTCCAATACCTGCGCATCTTCAATCTAAATATTCATTTCGAATAGGTTCAGTTATTTGCTTGCCAGGTGAAGCATAGTCAGGCTATCGTCTGCCATGAGAATAATTGGTCGCGCTTCGGGCATATGTGGTTTTCCTGGGCTTTGCCAGACCTTGTCTTTGAAAGAAACCGGAAAAAACTTAATAAGTCCTGGATCAGGTTGTGATCCGCTAATTCTTTGCATTTCAGCGATGACCACTTCATCGGTTAAAGCTTTGCGATAAGGGCGATCATTGGTCATGGCATCATATATGTCAAAGACAGCGCGATTTTATTCGCGCTCATCAGGGTTCAATCCATGCCAGTGCATCAGAATATTGAATACACTCAACAGAAGCGGATGTTGTGCACAAAGGTGGTCGGTTTGCCAATGAAAAACTTTTACAAAGAAAGCATTAATACAAACAGGGATCTGTTTCAAGCAATTATACTTACATTCCTCATTAAATGCGTTGATGTACACAAAAAGATCAATTTACATCGGGAAGGAAACTGTGGGAATGCGGTCAATTGTCAGAAATCGGGTCTTTGGATGTGCGTGAGCAGTTCTCACAAGGGTAGATATCGCAGCGCGGCCTTTCTGCTGGGGCCAATTATGAAGAGCCGGGAAATAATGTATCCAACTCTTCCCACCTGCGATATGCCTGCGCTAATTCAGCCTGCATTTCTTTTAACCGATTGACCCCCCGCGTGATCTCGGCGCCGTCTTGTTGATAGAACGCCGGGCTGGCCAGCTCCGCAGTCAGCGCATGGACGTCGGTTTCGAGTTTTTCGATGCGTTTTGGCAATTCGGCAAGTTCGCGCTTTTGAGCTTCAAGTGTGCGTTGCTCTTTATAACCAGGTTTTTTGGATGGTTCTGACGAAGACAGCGGATCGTTCTCTTGACCGATAACTGCTTTGCGCGACTTCGACTCGGGTCTCGCTGATTCATTCTGACGCAGCCACTCATCATATCCACCGATTGTTTCAGTGACTCCTCCATTGCCATCCATGGCAAGCGTGCTGGTGACGATATTATTCAGAAAAGCGCGGTCATGGCTGACCAGTAACAACGTGCCGTCATAATCGAGCAAGAGGTCTTCGAGGATTTCCAAAGTCTCAACATCCAGGTCGTTGGTGGGTTCATCCATCACGAGCAGGTTTGCAGGCTGGGTAAACAGGCGCGCCAACAACAAACGGTTTCGCTCCCCGCCTGAAAGCGCGCTGATGGGCGCGTTGGCACGGTCACGGGTGAACAGGAAGTCTTCCAGATAAACGTTCAGGTTGCGGGTCCTGCCGTTGATGGTGACGCTGTCGCTGCCTTGTCCGACATTATCCAACACAGATTTACTATCATCCAACTGCGCGCGCAGTTGATCGAAATATGCGATCTCCAAATTTGTCCCGTATTCCACACTGCCGCTTTGTGGAGTCAATTCGCCCAGGAGCAGGCGTAGCAAGGTGGTCTTGCCAGAACCGTTCGGACCGATGATCCCGACCTTGTCGCCGCGTTGAATCGTCGTAGTGAAATCACTGACGACCGACTGATCTCCAAATGAATAGTTGACATTTTCCGCTTCGATCACCAATTTGCCCGAGCGTTTTTCCGCCTGGACTTGCATGCGTACTTTGCCAGGCCGTTCACGGCGTTCGAGACGTTGTTCGCGCAAACGTTTGAGCGCGCGCACGCGTCCTTCGTTGCGCGTGCGCCGCGCTTCAATGCCTTTGCGGATCCAGGCTTCCTCCTGAGCCAGTTTTTTATCGAAGAGAATGTTTTGCTCCGCTTCGGCGGAGAGCATGGCTTCCCTGCGTTCGAGAAAAGTTGTGTAACTGCAATTCCAATCGAACAAACGCCCGCGATCCAGTTCAACGATGCGGGTGGTCAACTTTTGCAGAAAAACGCGGTCATGCGTGACGAACAACATCGTACCGCCCCGGCGTTTTAAAAAACCTTCCAGCCAGTCTATGGATGCGATATCGAGGTGATTGGTCGGTTCATCCAATAAAAGCAGATCTGGATTTTTCACCAGGCCGCGCGCGAGCATGACACGGCGCTTCATGCCCGCAGAGAGTATTTCGAATTGCGCATCCGCTTTCAATTGCATGCGCGAGATGATCTGCTCCACTTGAAGCTGTCCCTGCCAGTGATGTTCATTTGAGGCACGAAGGGGTGTCGGTGAGTCCAGTCCGCCCGCTACAATATCAAAAACTTTCCCAACTACTCTCGCGGGGACTTCCTGCGGCAAATACGCCACGCGCAAATTCTGCTGGCGGGATACGGCTCCGCTGTGGGGCAAAATATCGCCGTTGACCAGTTTGAGCAAGGTGGACTTCCCCATGCCGTTGCGGCCCAATAAGCCTACCCATTCGCCTTGCTCAATCTGCAAGTTGATCTCTTCGAATAATCGTGGTCCGCCAAAACCGAGACTCACATCCTGTAAACTAATCAATGCCATAAAAAATCATTTCCTTTGAAGGGGGAGAATATACTATGAAAAATGAAATCGTGAAAAGCCCTCACCCGGCCCTCTCCCAACGGGAGAGGGGGAAATCGTCCAAACGAAAACTCAACATAAATGGGGTAAGGGGTTTCGAAATCAAGAATCATAGCTGTGCCATTCACATCAGTGCTGACTCTGTTCATTACACCAGAATCAACTGTCAGGGCGGGATGAAGTGTTGTAACTTTCTTCACAAAATAAAATGACATCCGTCCATGTCGAAAAACGGGGGTTTCGGGAATAATAAGGTCAACCTTATTCAAATTAATAGGTAACCCTTATGATAATCCAGCAATTAAGTGAAAGCACTGAAATGTACTTGAAGGCCATGGTTGAGTTAAGCGACCGCGAGATGGTGGGGATTGGCCGTCTGGCGGAGCGTTTGGGTGTGACATCTGTTTCGGCAAACGAGATGGTGCGGCGGTTGGGCGAGCAGGGATTGGTGAAACATACGCCCTATAAAGGTGTTGGGTTGACAAAAAAGGGACGCGAGGCGGCTTGTAATGTCCTGCGCCGCCAGCGTTTGTGGGAATGTTTTTTGTACGACCACTTGAAGATCGAATGGACGCAGTTGTATGAATTGGCCTGTTCGCTCGAACATGCCACCGCACCCGAAGTGACGGAAGCTCTGGCGGTTTTTCTTGGTAATCCAAAAACATGCCCGCGTGGAAATCCCATCCCGGCGGCGGATGGTTCGTTTACGCCTTTGAATGGCCTTCCGCTTAGTACGGTCGTGCTGGGGGAGACGGCGCGCGTGCTGGCAGTTAACGCCACTGCAACGGATGTGATCAAACATTTATATGAACGCGGACTCTTACCCGGACATGAAGTGAAAGTTGTGGAGGCAGCGCCGCTTCAAGGTCCGCTGACTTTGCGTGTGGACCCCGCTGAACAGAATGGGGCAGGCGGGAAAGAGGTTGTGCTGGGTTTGTCTCTGGCTGAGTTTGTCATCGTGGAAGTAAATCCAATTTAATAAGGAAACATCGTAATGCCTGAGCTAGTATCTGAATCAATCCAGCTGCATCTGTTAAAACCTGGCCAACGCGGGACGATCACACGCATCAACGGGGAGAGCGCTTTGCGCCGCCGCTTTGCTGAGATGGGCATTGTGAAAGGGGAAACGATCTTGATCGAGCGTAACGCACCGCTCGGCGACCCTGTGGAATATTTTATCAAGGGTTATCATCTGGCTTTACGAAAAGAGGAAGCCGCGCAAATTGAAGTGATCTTGAATGGGGGCGCGAATGGTTGACCTGACGATCGCATTGGCGGGGAATCCCAATGCGGGCAAGACCACCATCTTCAATGAATTAACTGGATTGCATCAACATACGGGAAACTGGCCCGGCAAGACGGTTGAAAAAAAAGAGGGCGAAATTCAATACGGTAACTTGAAAATCAATATTGTTGACCTGCCTGGCACTTACAGCCTGACGGCTTATTCACCGGAGGAGATCATCGCGCGCGACTTCATCATCCAGGAACATCCTGATGTGGTCATCGATGTTGTGGATGCGACCAATCTCGAACGCAATCTGTATTTGGCCGTTCAAATTTTGGAATTGGACGTTCCAGTGGTGATCGCGTTAAACATGGCTGATGATTTACATAATAATGGCGCAAAAATTAATCTCGATCAACTCTCACAATTACTTGGGGATATCCCCATTGTGCCTACGACGGCCAATCAAGGCAAAGGTATTTCCGATTTGATTGCCAGGGCAATTCATGCGGCGGGAAAAATCAAGAGCTAATATGACAGTAACATTCACCCGATCTTATTTTCGACTCGACTATGGCGGCAAACTTGAACGCGCGATTGCGCATCTGATTGCGGCGTTTGAAGAAATTAAATTTGATACAGGCCGTTATCCGCAGCGCTGGCTGGCGATTAAATTGCTCGAAGGTGACGCTGATATTCTAAACCGCGTGCAAGCCATGCCGAACGGAACGCAGGTTATTGCGCTTGCGCAGCAGAACGCCGAACATTTGAAAGCCATGCTTGGCGATGAAGTGGACCTGCTGACCGCTGACCGCCGCTATGGGTATATCAACGGCATCGTGCGCCAGTCGCTTCAACGTCCGCTTTTGAATCGCATCACCCTCACGGATCGTGTTGACGATATCGTCACGCACAAATGGCTTGGCCTGCCTTTCTTCTTCGCGATCATGTATGTGATTTTTCGACTCGTGATCGACGTCTCTGCCCCGTTTTTGGATTGGACGGATGCAGTCATCAACGGCCCCATTGCGCATTTGTTCTCGTTCATTCTGGAGCTCACACCTGCGCCTGCGTGTATATATTCCCTTGTCATTGATGGCATCGTCGCAGGCGTTGGGGGCGTGCTGGTCTTTGTGCCTGGGCTGTTGATCCTGTATTTCTTCCTGGCCCTGTTGGAAGACTCGGGTTATATGTCACGCGCTGCTTTCGTGATGGACCGCTTCATGCGTGTGGTTGGTTTGCACGGCAAATCATTCATCCCGATGATCCTCGGTTTCGGTTGCGCCGTCCCTGCGATATATGCCACGCGGACAATCGCCAGCCGTCGCGACCGCGTCCTGACTGCGCTGCTTGTCCCGCTCATGTCATGCTCAGCGCGCCTGCCTGTGTACGTGGTGTTTGGTCTGGCGTTCTTCGGCACACGCGCAGGGACGGTCATCTGGGCGATGTATGCACTTGGAATTATTGTGGCCATGCTGGCAGGCATGGTCTTCACGCGCACCATCCTCAAGCCGGATGTCTCCTCTGCTTTTGTGTTGGAGTTGCCGCCTTATCGTCAACCCGCGCTCAAGAGTGTGCTCATTCACATGTGGGAGAACACGCGCGAATTTATCCGCAAGGCAGGCACGACAATTCTTTATGCATCTCTCGTGATGTGGTTGTTGCTCAATATGCCGTGGGGTGTGACGGATCAACGCAATTCGTATTTTGGAAAAGCCAGCAACGTGATCTCGCCTGTCTTTACGCCGCTGGGATTCGGTAATTGGCAAACAAGCGGCGCACTGGTGACGGGCTTCATGGCGAAGGAAATCGTCGTCAGCACCATGAGTCAGATCTATCTGGGAGGGGAAGAAGCCGAGATTTCCCAGTCTACAACTTTCAGCGATGACGTAATCGGTATCGGCAGCGGTTTTGTGAGCGCGACGATTAACTCGGGAAAAATCTTATTGAGCATTTTGCCTGGCGTGGATCTGATCCCCGCAAACCAGGCGCCCGACGATACGGCTTTGAGCCTGGCTTTGCAGGGACAATTTACACCGTTAAGCGCCATGTCCATGCTGGTATTTGTATTATTGTATGTGCCGTGTGCGGCGACTTTGGGCGCGATCAAGCATGAGTTTGGCATTTCATGGGCCGTGACCTCGGCAGCGTACCAAACTGCTGTGGCATGGACTGTCGCCTTCATGATCTATCAAGGCGGTAGACTATTCGGGTTTGGGTAAAACGGTCATGTTAAAGCAATTGGTTAATTTGCTCGAAAACAAAGAAAACGGCTTAAGCCTGTCCGAGATCAGCCGCGCCCTGAATGCCCAGCCCTCGGCGGTCTTGTCGATGATCGACTTGCTGGTTCAAAAAGGAAAATTGATCGAGATCGGTCCCGATGGAAAATGCTGCACAACCTGCGGCTTGCAGGCGGGCTGTAATTTGCTCGCCGCGCGCGGGAAGAGGTATATGGTCGCGCCGCAAGGGCATGGTTTGGTAACCGTGCTGTAAGAATAAAAACAACGCTCCGGTTTTGATAGAGCGTTGTTGATTTATGAGCCTGCTGATTCGATACGGCAAAGCATTAAGAATTAAACTCCCTGATAAATTTTTCCTTGTTGGCCGAGCGCGCTGTCTTCCCGCTGGATGTCTTCACGATCCATTTTTCTCCAACCACTTTGACATGTCGCAACGCGATCGCAGAGCTTTTCGTCACATGCTTGCGGATGGCGTCTGCAATGACTTCCTGCTCGGAGGGTTCTTCACTATCCACCTCGGCGATGATAACAACCTCCTCGGTCCCGGCTTCTTCATCATAGATGCCAAAGGCTACTGTCCGACCCGCATGCACACCGGGGACTTCATTTGCCAGCGCTTCCAAATCCTGTGGATACACATTCTTACCGCCGACGATGATCATATCTTTTTTACGCCCGGAGACGTACAACTCTCCATTGGCTGTGTAGCCATAATCACCCGTCAAATACCAGCCATTTTTGATGGCGGCTTCGGTGGCATCGGGGCGGTTGTAATATTCGGTCAACATGCAATCGCTTTGTACTTTTATTTCGCCCATCACGCGCTCCGGCAGGTCGTTCCCATTTTCATCCACGATGCGGATTTTCGTGTTGGCGAGCGATTGCCCGGATGACATCATCTTCATCCCCGGGCGGCCAGCTGTCGGCGGAGTCGCGAGGCGTTGAGTCATGAAGATTTCACGATCGATCTCATCCACAACTGGTGACTGATCCAATCGACTTTGAGCCACACCGAAGACGTTTTCCGCCATGGCGTAGCAGGTTTGTAATGTGTGTGAACGCAGTCCGAATGCCGAAAATTTTTGAGCGAACAATTGATGGCTCTCTGCGTGGACGGGTTCAGAGCAGTTGATGATCGCGCGCCACGAGGAAAGATCCACGTCTTCAAGATTGCGTTCGCGGATCTTGTTTGCGCAAAAGTTGAATGCAAAATTTGGCAGCCAGGTGAGCGTGCCTTTGTATTGTGAAACGGATTGCAGAAGACGGTAAGGTGCGCGCACCCAATCAAACGGCGACATCTCAACCAGGGTAACGCGCATGAGCACAGGCAGCAGGAAGCAGGCGATCAATCCCATGTCATGATAAAGCGGCAGCCATGAGACAACGACATCTTTTTCAGGATCAAGCTGGATGGCCTGGCTGTACGTTTCGAGTTGATTGAGGACGGCGTGATGCGAAAGCGCCACGCCTTTTTGCAGACCGGTTGTACCGGAGGAATGCTGCAAGAGCACAATATCCTGCGGCGAGGCTTTCATTCCATTCAACGAATTGAAATCGGGATTTGATTCCGGTTCGATATTGTTTGTTAAGATCACCGTTCGCACCGGGTTGCCGGGTATCAGTGCAGAGCGGGCTTCGGCTTCGAATTCGGGTGAGGCGATGATGGCTGTTGGTTTCGTGATTGAAATCAGGGAAGCTAGGTCAGCCCGATATTTTTCTGGCGAAAGTTTTTCGGTGAGGAAAGGCATGATCGCAGGGATCGCGCCATGCAAGACTGTGCCCCAAAATGAAAATGTCAGGTCTTCCCCGTGTTGGAGAATGAGCAAAACAACCTCGCCCGGTTTTATCCCTTCGCGGACGAGGGTCAATGCGTAACGGTTTGCGCCAAGGATCAGTTGGCGAAAAGTGATGGGCGTATCCGCTTGACCGGCGTTTTGCAAAATAATGCTGGTTTTTTCAGGAACTTCCAAAAATGAGTTTTGCAGCAGGTTTGAAAAGGTTGTCATTTATTATTTTGCCGCGCCATCACTGGCGGGAAGCAATCAGTTGAGCAAGCTGGGTCAGGTTGTCGAAAGTTTGAGCATTCAGTTCGGTATCCTCGATGCGGACGTTGAAGGTGTCTTCAATGAAGAGAGCCAAATCCATCAGACTGAAGGAGTCGATCAGTCCGCTGGAGATGAGGGCTTCGTCCGCGGTGATGACTTTGTTGGGCTGCTTGAGGATCTTTTCGGCAATGAACTTTGCGAGGGTGGAGATAGTTTCGGTGGTCATGGATTTTCCTTTTTGTAAAGACCCGGTGGTTGAGTAGCCTGAGGCGATAGCCGAAGGCGTATCGAAACCACCAGTAAATAGAGTACTTTTCTTTAACTGGTGGTTGAGTAGGGCGAGAAAAACGCTCGCCCTACTCAACCACCGAGTTAGACTATTGCTCTTGCAACCCTCTTCTTACCGCATCCAGGACCTGTAAAGCAGTCAGATTGCGCCAGGGCCAGGCGTTGCGCATATTCTTGGGCTCGTCAAAGAAATTACGGCTGAACGATAAATGGAATCCATCATTCAGCCCAATATCGAATCCGTGATTTGGTAACAGATGTGCTGCGGCCCAGAAATTCCACATGGGGATGTCATACTCGTTGGCGATCTTTGCGATTTCAGCATTGATACTGTTGTCGCCTTCCTTGTTATCTGCCTTGGTGCCGAGGATGGGGACAATGCCCTGCTCGATGGTGTATTCCACAATTTGGCGCATGTATTTGCCGTAATCTTCGGACGTACGTCCGTTGAAATTTGTCTCCAGGCTGATCAATGCCACGCTCGGGTTATATGAACGGTATTCACATGCAAGCGGCGACTCGCCCTTTTCACATTTCTTCGGGTCGGCGCGCAGGGGGGTGAGCACTGCGGCGACGTTAAACCCATCCCGCATGGCAAGGCTGGTGCGCGAAAACGAACCTTGATAATAATCGATTATTCCCTGCAGGTAGGCGTACTCTTTGCCGAGGCTGTACCGGTCGGTGTGGTCAAAATCCACGAGATAGAAATCGGTGTTGGTCTGGCAGTCACCGACTTTCGAGAACGCATTTGGATTGTTTCCCATCTCAAGTCCGCGCTGATAAATGGCGCGGACGGTGTCGCTGATGGTTGGCACGATTGGAAGCGTCTTCCATTCATCCGCTGCCAGGGTTGGACGCGGCGCGGCGGTTGGGGTTTCTGTCATCGTCGCAGACACTGCGGTTGCAACTTCGGTGATCTCGGCCGTGGTAACAGGCAGGGCGGTTCCGACTTCAGGCTGGGAGGCCCCTGGCCCGCTCGTACATGCAGTTATATTTGCGATGACCAATAATAGATAAATAAATCGAACCTTAAACATTCAAACTCCTGTTGTGGATATGTCATTGCTTCGGGCCGCGAAAACATGCGGAACAAGAACGACCTCGCAACGACATAATTGGTATTTATTTGCAAGCTGCAAGAATGTATGGCGAAAGTTGATCGGCTAATAATGCTTCACCTTCGGGCGTCAGATGGATCGCGCTGTTGGTAAACTCATCCGCAGGTATCACATTCCATAAATCGACATAATTCCAATTGTTCCGCTCGCTCAACGCAGACAGCATCCCACGATATTCTTCATAAGCCCAGCGTGGGTAAAAGAAATTATAGCGGAGGTCGCTGTTTGTCCCCGTGCTGATCAGTATCGGCTCGTTGACGATCAGCATGGGTGTTTTACCCGCCACTCGAGCGCCCGCTTCAAGTGCGTTCAATGCCAGCAGATTTTCATTAAGAGTTGGCGGCAGAAAATCATGGAAACTTTCATCATCTCCAAAATCTGTTTGGGCGCGGACATAATCGTGCGGATACACCTGATCAATTCCTGTGGCTGCCCACATGACGCCATACAATTGCAGGCGGATCAGGTCCGCAAGTGCGCGCCGATTGCCAACGATTGTATTTCCCCAAAAAGATTTTTGGACGGGGTTGGAATCGTGCGCTTCCATCTCAAGCCCAAACCTGCCTGCCAGACGATGGAGAGTCTCCTCGTTGTTGGCAGCCAATGGCGAAGCAGTCTGCTTTTCGGTAGGGAATGCTTCAAGAGTGGTCATCCAGATGATCAAGTCGGGGTTGTATTCCATTCCGTAAGACAGGAGCATGACGTCCTTTGTCAATGAAATGGTGGGATACCCCAAATTAAAGGTGCGGACTTTTTTTCCACATGCCGAAAGTGTCGCCGAGTTCAATTGACCGGAGAGCGTTTCTTCCGGTTTGAGCAAGGTTCCCCAAACAGACGAATCCCCGATCACGATCACGCGATATTCGTCGTCCGCTTTTTCTTTGCCGGCAATCACATGAGATGCGAACATGGCATTCAGATTGAACAGGCTCAGGTTATACGCTTGTGCAGGGTTTTCTCCAAAAGGCAAACGCTCCCGTCCAGGGAAGAAAGTGTTGTATAAGGAAAATTGTCCCAACTTCGGCTGCCATGCGGCAAACACGAGGTTGAGTATGATAAATAAGAGCAGGCCTTTGATTAGGATGTTGAGAGGTTTGATTTCTTGATTCATAAAATCACCATGCCATTGCGGGGGCGCTCTTGCTCTTTGCTCGAAGCAATCCCTGGGCCGGTTTGGAGATTGCTTGGTCGGGGAGAGCGCCTTCCTCTCAACGACATCAACGGACTCCCAATAAATTCAACCACACATGCCACGCAACAGCAGGCGAGGAAAGCGCAAAGAAAATCCAGCCCAAGGCTACAAAGTGGAAGGTGAGCAATGCGCCGCTTATATTTAACATGGATTGACGCAGCGGGCTTGTGACCCAGGCAGCCGCGCGGACACGGGTCAGGTTACTCCAGCGGTTGTGGATGAACAGGCCAAGTCCATGCCAGAGACCCCAGAGTGCGAAATTCCATGTCACGCCGTGCCAGAAACCGATCAATAACATGGTGGCGACCTGGGTCAACAAGATCATTGCAGGCACAGATAAAGGCCTTTGCCATGACCTCAGCCAGCGCGTGACAGGATTAAAGAAATAAGCACGGAACCATTGGGTGAGTGTCATGTGCCAGTTATTCCAGAACTGGGTCAGGTTCGGTTTTAGATACGGGGAGGAAAAATTCTCAGGTAAATGAATTCCCAGCAAGCGGGAAACCCCGAGCGCAATGTCGGTGTAGCCGCTAAAGTCAAAATAGATCTGGAAGGCATAGGCGTAGAGCAATATCCATGTCCAGCCCGTCGCATGGACTTGCAGTGCGTTCGTGTCATTCAAGGCGATCAAAGCCAGCGCATCGGCAACAACGAATTTTTTGAACAGACCGACAAGCAGGCGTTGACCCGCAATCAGCAGAGCGTCATTGCCAGGCCCAATGAATGGTTGTCTTAGATCTTTGATAAATCTTTCAATGCGGTCAATGGGACCCGCTGTAAACGCAGGGAAGAAGATGACATAGGTGATGTACTCGCCGAGTTTAACGGCGGGCAGCCGTCCCATTTGGCGGTCGCGAATGGTATGAATGAGACGAAAGGCAACGTAGGAAAAGCCAAGCCAGCGAAAATCAGCGGCTTTGACTTCAGTGAGCGATTGGCCAGCCAGTGCGCGCAGTCCATAACTAACCCAATAGGTAAGCGCCGGAATTTTGATCGCAAGAAAGATGACAGTGAGAGCAATGAAACTGATGGATAGCACGGCGGCATTGAATTTTGTCAGCCGCCTTAATAAGAGGAAAACCAGGCCCGAAACAGCAAGGATGGCAAAATAAAATTCAATTTGCGGCGGGCGTGATGCGGTCAGAATTCGAGCAACAGGGAAGTAACGAGTCAGGTTTAATAATAGAACGATGCCTGCAACCACTGCAATGACGCCCTGATTCTTTTCTGGGCGCCTTGCTTCTGCATTCGCTGTGATATACCAACTGAAAATAGTCAGTACAAGCGTGGCGATGGGAATCCAAAAATCAAAGCCGCGGATTGGCAGGGCAGGTTGCAGCCAGAAAATGACAATGACACTTGCGACTAAAAGAAACCAGGACCTGCCGCGTTCACGCATCACCGTTCCCCACAGGAATGCGGCAGCGGCAACGATCAGGATCTGAGTGATCGTCATGCTAAAAACCCTGATAGATCCAGGTTGGGCTGCTATCCGCTGTGAAGATGACCAGGGCGATCAGGACCAGGCAGAATAACAAAGCGAGAAGATTTTCGCGTGAGAAGAGTCGTTTCATGGTTTGTTTGGTGGTGGAGCAGGCGGTGTTCGTCCGCCGCATCGAAACCATCAGTTAATAGAAAACCTATCGCACGCCGCAAACCAGCCAGTCGCCGCCCTGTTTCACCACTTCATATGTGCGGGTGGATAGGTCGAGTTCCTGCGGCTCTCCGTTGTAGCTCATCACCATTTTTCCCTGACAATCCACGAGGGCAGTGCCATTATCAGTGCCTGTGTGCTGGCAGGACAGACCATCCAATTTGACCGTGACCAGCTGGAACGAATCGAGTTCGATGATTGCATCGGATTCCCACTCCGCGCATGAAAGGGAGACAAGTGCCGTTTCATCCTTGCTGGCAAGGGCATTAATATAACCTTCCACCGCCACTACTGCGCCGTTCGAATTGCCCGCCCCGCAGGCAGACAGGATTACGCTCAAGCTGAGCATGGTTGCTATAATTACGTTTCGCACAGGGACCTCCGTCTATGAGTGTAAAAACAATGGCGGATTATAGCATGGAGATATTTACAGGAATATCTTTTCCGTCCAACGCAGGTTTCCATGTGCAAATCAATTCCTTTAGGAGATCACAATGAATAACTACATCGCTCTCATCATAACCTTTGCACTTTCGCTGATCTTCCTGCGCTCGATGGACTTTATCGCCCAGCGCGGCTGGATGGACAGCAGGCTCAGCCGCAAGGTCATCCATATTGGCACAGGTCCGCTGTTCGTGCTGTGCTGGTTTCTTTTCGACGATGCGCCGTCCGCGCGCTGGCTGGCCGCGCTGGTGCCGTTTACAATCACCATCCAGTTTGCATTGATTGGCTTTGGGGTGATAAAAGATGAAGCCTCGGTAAAAGCCATGTCTCGCACTGGCGATCCAAAGGAAATTTTGCGCGGTCCGCTCTATTACAGCATCATGTTCGTGGTGTTGACCCTGGTCTATTGGAAGGATTCCCCAATCGGCATTATCGCATTGATGATGATGTGCGGCGGAGACGGAATTGCGGATATTGTCGGGCGGCGAATTGCGTCTCCCAAATTGCCGTGGAGCAGGGAAAAGTCCGTGGCAGGGACGCTCGGCGTATTTCTCGGCGGCTGGGTGATGTCTGCGGTCATCATATATATATTCGTGGCTGCCGGTGCGTTTACAGGCGCATTCACAAATTATCTTCCGCCGATCACTGGCATTGCCCTGGCAGGAGCGGTTGTTGAATCGCTGCATTACAAGGATATTGATAATATCAGCATAACCCTGGCTTCGGCTTTGATCGGTCATTGTTGTTTTTAAACATCCGGCCCCTAAAGATTTCCGAGATCGTTAAGGGCTATCAATTATTTTTCCTATTCTTCGTTTTCCAGGATCATCACTTTAAAGGCTTCGGCGCGATCCAGTCCCTTTTCCTGTCCCTCCTCTTTTGCCCAATCGCGTATCCATTGGTCTACATCGTATGTATCCGGCTGGCTGACGTGTTTCTTCAACGCTTCGATCTTTATCTCAATGGTTTCCCTGATGTCGATCCATGTATCCGGTTTTTCCGAGCCGTGAATATACAACCGTTTGACGTTATGCGGTTCATGCCCCGCCGATAACAGTTCTGTGAACATCAGCCTTGACCCCGCTGACGGGAAGACCGCCTCACATGCGGCTTGCGCAGCGGCGCGATGATCGGAATGATTGACATATCCATTGCCGTAAAACCAGGCTTCGGGATTGCCGGTCAATACAGCATCGGGTTTGTATTGACGGATGACCCGTGTAAGGTCTTTTCTTAAAGCAAGCGAAGGTTCGAGTTCGCCGTCGGGGTAGCGCAGAAAAACCGTCTGTTTGACGCCCAGTACTTCGTTGGCTGCCAGTTGTTCGGCCTCGCGCAGGCGCGCCAGTTCGGGCTTATAGCCTGCGTCTTTGGTGACGTCATTCGAGCCTGAATCTCCGCTGGTAATGATGACGGAGATGATCTCGCAGCCCGCTTTTGCCCATTTGGCGAGCGTGCCGGCGACGGTAAAATCCTGGTCGTCGGGATGGGCCTGGATGCTCATCGCAATTATTGGGATGTAATCATTGGAGTTGGTCATGGGCTGGATTTTACCTGAAATCAAAGAACAAACCGCAGTAGAATAGAACGTACATTCTACTGCTTCCACATCCTTAAATTGTGAGAGCCGGGGCGCCGGCCCCGGCTCTCTCTTACAAGGAGGAGAAGAGAAATCACCTTACAATTCCAACTTTATCATGCGTCTCCGAAAACTGCTTGACGCCTGCCCTACGCCCTTCAAACGATTGCACAACGTATTTTATTAGTAATTTTTAAGGAGAAATATGTCCACTTCGCTTGCCATTGAAACCCATAACCTTGGCCGCATTTACAAACTGCGCGGCAGTAAAAAAGAAACCCGCAAGGAGCATGTCGCTTTGCAAGATGTAAGCCTGACTGTGAAACGCGGCGAGCTATTCGGACTGCTCGGCCCGAACGGCGCTCCCTCAGGGTGACATGCTGGGTTTGATATGGCCAAGCAGCAACTTGGGTTATATAACAGATTTCTTTCTTAAAAAAGAGGATATGGATTCACATCTCCATGTCCTCTTTTATGTCCATCAAGCCTTTGGAGTACAATAACAAAAATACCTTAATGGAGAATGTAAATGACCATCACCCTGACCGGATCAGAACTCACGGTTGAAAAACTCGTTGCGATTGCGCGCTTCAATGAAAAAGTGGAACTTGCCCCAGCAGCCCTGGAACGGATAAAAGTCTGTCGTACCATGCTGGAGGAAAAACTTGCCGCCAAGGAAATCATGTACGGGACGAATACAGGCATTGGCGAGTTCTCGGAAAAAATATTAAACGATGACCAGGTAAAGGAATTTCAAAAGTATCTCGTCTACAACCATGCGGCGGGGATCGGTGACCCCGCGCCGATTGAATACGTCCGTGCGGCGCTGGCGGGACGCATCAACGTCCATGCGCACGGGAACTCAGGTTGCAGGCCTGAGATTACGCTTACCTTGGTGGAGATGCTTAACAAGGGTGTCACTCCGGTTGTTTGTCAAAAAGGGTCTGTGGGTGCCAGCGGCGACCTGGCGCCAATGGCGCAAGCCGCCTTGCTCCTGATGGGTGAGGGAGAGGCCTTTTACAACGGCGAGCAATTATCGGGTCAGGAAGCGATGCGCAGGGCCGGGATCGAAGTCCCCGGCTTGCAGGCAAGGGATGGTCTGGCCACGATCAACGGCTCCAACTTATTAACTGCCATGTCCGCGCTTCATATTTACGACATGGAAAGATTCCTCAAGCAGGCAGAGATCGCCGCGGCCATGTCCATCGAAGCGCTGCTCGGCAATATGAAACCGTATAACACCAAACTGCACGAGCTGCGCGGATTCAAAGGTGCGATCACTTCGGCGAAAAATATTGCAAAGGTGGTCGAAGGCTCGGATTTGACGACGGGTAAAATGAAAACAAAAGTGCAGGATGCGTATTCGATGCGCTCCACGCCGCAGGTGATCGGTACGGCACGTGATGCGATTGCGTTTGCGAGGTCGCAGGTTGAAATTGAATTGAACGGTGTGGGCGATAACCCGATCTTTGTGCCGGAAATGAAATTGACTTTAACGGGTGCAAACTTTCAGGGCTCGCCTGTGGCATTGCCCATGGACATGGCTGGCGCAGCGGTCACGATGGTATGTGTTATGTCTGAACGCAGATTGAATCGATTGACAAACCCCGCTTTATCTCAAGGCTTGCCGGATTTCCTCGCGCATCAGCCGGGTTTTTATTCAGGCATGATGCTCTCGCAATATACCGCCGACCATTTGATCGTGGAGCAAAGGATATTGTCCGCGCCGGCAAGTATTCAATCCATTCCTGCCGCGGCAGATCAGGAAGATTTTGTCTCGATGGGGATGAACACGGCCTTGAAGAACGGACAAATTTTAGATAATGCCTATGGCGTTTTAGGGATCGAATTTATGGCTGCCGCTCAGGCCTTGGACTTCCGTGAGTTCACCGCTGGGAAAGGCTCGCTCAAAGCCCGTGAAGTAATCCGTAGACATGTGGATCATCTCGGAGTTGATCGTCCTTTGTATAACGATCATAATAAGATGAAGGCCTTGGTTAAGTCCGGAGAGATTTTAGTGGAAGTCGAAAAAGTGATAGGAGGCTTGGGGTAGGGATGAAGAAAGACCGATTTTATCATCGGCCTTTCTTTCATATACCTATTAGCAGCTTGTCTTAAAATCTTACGTCTTCACTGGTTGGCTTGCCGTGAGGGGGCGCTTCGTGTGCCGAACCATGTCATCCCTACGCCTCCAATGGCTACCAATGTGACGAGGAAGGATGGCAGCCAGCCGACACAAGGGATCATGCCAAAAAATCCGATCACCAGCATAAGCAGGAAAGTGCCAAAGCCTGTGGAGAGAACCGGCGCCCAGGTCTGGTTAACGGCTTTTGTAAAGCGGTCGCCAACTTCCTGACCCAGGGCGATCACTCCGAACAACCATGTCAATGGGACGACCAACACAACAATCAAAGCGATGGGGATGAGGATCAGGGTGATGGTCATGATGAGGATTGTAACGGGTAAGACAATGAATGCCAGCAGACCGTAGCCTCCCGCGATCAAAGGCTGGCGCATCATGGCTGCGCCCGCGCGATCCAATTGAGGCTGCAGGAAAAGCGCGAGCAGCATACCGATGAGCGCCACCAATACCGCCTGTCCGATCTTGCCGGCTATATTCCAAAGCGGACTCATGTTGACATTAATATTGGGCATATTTGGTACGCTGGGGATATTGGGCACGTTGGGAATATTAGGCTCATTGGGTATGTCAGGTACATTGATCACAGGCGGAGCGTTATTCGTGATCCTGCCGGTCACTTCCGCACCGGGTTTCTTGTCCACCGTTCCGCCGATGGTGGCAATATCTCCATTGACCACGGCGGTTTCAGCCAGCGATGCCTGTCCTCCGACGATGACAATCTCACCTGCCAGGTTGCCGCTGATCGTCAGGTTTCCGCCGATCAAAGCTACATCACCATTGACATCTCCATCGATCGTCAGGTTGCCTCCGACCAGGACAATATCTCCATTCACGGTGGCGCCTTCTTCGATCCTGGCATTGCCGCCGACCACAGCCAGGCTCCCGTCCAACGTATCTCCGCTTTCCAGCGTGTAGTTTTGTCCAAACAGTAATACATCTCCGCCCGGGCCTTGTGCAAACACATTACCGGTTGGCAGAATCAGTAATGCCAGCAAAAGGATGATGCAAATTAAATTAATTTTTGTTTTCATGCAGTTACTCCTTGCGGTTTATGTGAAAACCGCCAGATCGATACAACCCATATCAGTCCCAGCCCTGCCAGTGCAGACAGCATAACCATCAGGGCATAGGGTGGGATGAAGTTTGGAGCCATGCGCGCCAGCACCTTTAAGATTTCACTGAAAGCCTGTAGGAATGTGACCACATATAGAAAATAGCCGATGGACGCCGTCAGCCACTCTATAGGAGAGGCGATAAAAGCGTAAATATAGGGAGCCGCAAACCAGCCGAGCAAGCCTACCCCGCTCACTATCAATACGATCAAGCCCCACAACCTGCGTCGGCGTTCCGCGATCTTTTGCGCGGCAAGCCGTTGTTGAAAACGCAGAACAAAACCTGCTGCGGGCGCAACCACATGGGCAGAGCGCAAAACTAAGCCTGTTTTTGCCAGCGTGGTGCAATGAGTACAGGTCCGCAGGTGTGCATCAAGCTCACGTTTCTCGGCTGCGCTTAGATATTTATCGTCCAGCAGCCATAATTCAAAAGGCTGGTGATTCATGATGTCTCCTTTCCATTTCGGCAAGCAGGTCTTCTTCCTGTTCCTGCCATAAACCCGCCAATTCCTTGCGGGCGCGGTGCAGGCGACTCTTCACGGCGCTGACCGTCAATCGTAAAGACTCTGCAATTTCAATTTCCGAATAATCGTACCAATATCTCATAATGATTGCAGCGCGGTCGGTTTCATCGAGGTCCTTGAGCATCGAATGGACTCGATCGCGCGTCTGTCCTTTGATGGATTCAGCTTCAGGGTTGGGTGAATTGGGATCGGGCAATTCAAAAGTGTTACCATCCTCATCCTCCGCATCCATCGAAAACATGGAGAATTTTCTGCGCCGAAGTCTGTCAATACAGTAATGCGCCGCGATTGAAAGCAGCCAGGTCGCAAACGGACGCTTTTGGTCGTAGCGGTGCAGGTGTTGGTAGGTGCGTAAAAATGTTTCCTGTGCGGCATCTTCCGCCAATTCAGGCTCGCCCAACATGCGGTAACACAAGTTGAAAACCGGGGTCTGATAGGTCTCGACCAAGCGGGTAAAAGCTTCGTCACTGCCTTGTTGCGCCTGGAGAACCCAGGCCTGTTCTTCGTTCACGCTGCTCCTTGATGAGACTTTCTACCTTCCTTACGCATGAAACAGTGGAAAGTTGCGACCCACTGTATGGACGGGAGGCGTTAATGATGATGCTCCTCCCCGCCTCCCTCCGGACCGAGAAGCTGCTCCCATCTGCCGAGCGACTCAGCCCTTTGGGCGAGGAAGATCGCAATGACGGTTGTGAGCGGCACAGCCGCAACCAACCCCAATGAGCCGACCAAAGTTCGCACGATCTCTTCGGCTATAAAGGAAAAATTGATGAGGTAACCATAATCACCATGTCCAAGCGAGAACATCAACAACATCGGAAGCGATGCCCCAGCATAGGCCAAAACCAAAGTATTGACCGTCGCCGCTACATGGTCCTGCCCGATGCGCATTGCCGAGTTGTACAGCCCGCGAAAGCCGAGCGATTGATTTGCATGATGCAATTCGAACACCGCCGAGGCTTGAGTCGTCACCAGGTCATCCAGCACACCGAGTGCGCCGATGAGCATGCCGCCGAGCAGCAGTCCGCGCAGGTTGATCGGGGTATCCATCAACTGCATCAGGAACATGACGTTTTCATCGCCGGTCCCATTCAACTTTGCGAAAACAACGAATAACCCTGAAAGCGCGCCTGTCAGTAGTAAAACCAGCGCCATGCTGATGACTGCCGCATGTGTTTTCAACGTCCAGCCGTAGGTCAGGTAGAGCGACACGGCCAGGAGAATGATCGAGCCGATGATGCTCACCCGCAACGGGTCTTCGCCGATGAGAATGTGCGGGATGATGTAACCAATAATTATGTATAAACTGAAGGCCATGCTCAATAATGCGCGCAGACCCTTCCAGGTGCTGATCAGTATGATGGCAAGTGCAAAAATGGCGGTCAGCCACAGGATGGGCGTTGTGCGCACATAATCCACAAAATAGGCATTGACCACATTGTCCGGCGTCTTGCTGATGGACACCATGACCTGGTCGCCCACTTCCAGCAGATAATCATCCGAGCGGATCTGCCGCTTGCCATAATCAATTTCCATGACGATGCCCGCATACTGCCCTTCGAGAATATTTACGCGCGCGACCTGGTAGGTCTGCAAATTTCCACCCAGCTCGATTTGCCCCTCTTCAATGATCTGTACGATTTTGGCGCGGACAGTATCTGCGCCGAAAGTGGAGAAGCCGTCACCGGGCAATTGCACTCTGGATAGAACGGCGTAAGCTATTGTTCCAATCAGCAGCAGAAAAGGAAAGAGCCATGATTTAATTTTCATGGCTCCCATTATAGCTTGTTGGTCATGCTTCAAACGTGACCTGCTTGCCTATCGTCCATACGGATACCGATAGCTCTTATCTTCCAGATTGAAATCCCAATGCACGTGCTTGGTCTCGCGGAACGCCAAATATTTCATCATCAGAACCATATTCGAAAACCGCATGTGATTGGCGCGCGATTGACGCGTTTTATAATCTTGTTGCGACTAAAGATTTCCCTTTTATTTGCTCAAATCCTTTGAAATTAACTCCATCTGTGCAAGGATGGCGGCAACCTGTCCGCTGGAGACATTGATGCGGTACATATGCGTAAATCCATCGCCGAGCATGACCTTGACCGTTCGCCATGAAGCTAGTTGAGGTTGAATTTCTCCCTCTGGCAGGAGGTTCACGGCTTGGGCCCATTGCGGATGAGTCTTCTCGTAGTCGCCGAGCAGGTCCAGGGTCGAAGTGCGAAGCGGGAAGAGATGGGTCGTCTCCACCCAGCGCGCATCCCGTTTATTATCCAACAACCAACGCACGAATAACCATGCCGCAAGTTGTTCCTGCTCGGTTGAATCCAGAATAACATAGGAGGAACCATACACAGCCAGCGCGCCATTATTTTCATTGGGAAAGGGGATCACTTTCCATTTATCCGTATTATTTAGGCTTGCAAATGCACGCGCAATATATGGAAGATCGTGCAGGTTGGCTGTGATGAATAAAGCCTCGCGGTTTGTAAAGGCTGTGATTGCGTCCACGTCTGCGCTTTGCCAGGCACAATTGGTTTCAGAAAGCTCACGCAGAAATTTGAAGGCTTCCATATTATGAGACGTGAGGAAGTGATAGTTGCCCTGCTCCAAAACGCCGCCGCCAAAAGACAGCAGCCACGCATAGGCGGTCATCGGTTCGGTGTTCACCAGCCAGCCGCCGCGGGAATCGTTTTGCGGCAAATCATCCCCCAGCATGGATTGCCGTGCGCTGCAGGCCTGTTCCCGAAAAACTTCCGCTGTATCTGGCGCAGAGTCGAAGCCAAGTTTTCCTGCCCATGTCTCGTTCCAAAGTAAAAATTGAGCATTGCGCTGTGCTGGAAATGCTATGCGAGCCTCGCCTGTAAAATCCTGATTCCAAAATACATAGGGAATATCGCCGGAATCGATCCCATATATTGGATCGTCAATATAGTCCGTCAGATCTGTCACCACGCCGTCTGCGTACCAGCCCTGTGCGTGTTCAGGCAGTGCGATCACAAGATCGGGTCTGGCCTGTGTTGGCAGGGATGCGGTCACTTTTTCATAAAGGTTCGCGAAATTAACTTGATTTTGTAAAATTACCTTGAAGCCCCACTCGTTTTGCTCATTGAATTCGTTGGCGAATGAATTGAACAAATCCGCCTCAATGCCATACCAAGGGGTCCAGACAATGATCTCCAACCCCTTCAACACCTCTTCCTGGACCCCGAGCCCGCTGACCGTTTCGACGAGTAGTTCCGCTGTCGAAGTTTTTTCGGCGACTTTTGTGGCGGATGCTTCCGGTGCAACTGTGACGTTTACTCCCCTGCAAGCGGCTAAGATGATGGTTGTGATAAAAAATAGGGGGAATATTTTTTTCATGAAATTTTTTATTACGACATCGTCATAAAGGGAACGGGCATGAATACCAAAAAGAAGACAATGGTCATCGTATAAGCGATCAGGCGCCGGGTGGGGTCGAGCGTGGTAATCTGGTCCAATGGCTGGGCGTTGACCCGTCCCAGCCAGAAAAGCAGCGCGGCCCATAACCACCATCCGCTCCAGGAAATTCCGAGCAGGACCAGTAAAGCAATGATGAATGGAAATGCCTTTCTCGATTTATCACCGAACAAGGCATATATGACATGCCCGCCATCCAATGTGCCAGCGGGGATCAGATTCAATGCAGTGACAAGCATGCCTGCCCAGCCTGCGAAGGCCACGGGATGAATGAAAACATCCAGGCCGCCAAAGGGAATTGGGCTGCCCGTGAAAAAATAGCGCATCCAATATAAGATGCCTTGCGGTTCAACGGGCGCGGGCAGCAATTGACCAAAGGTGACATATTTTGCGAAAAGATAAAGGAGCGAATTGCCCTCGATAAAGCTGTTTGGGCTGGGGTCAATGGTGCCTAATCTTGAGAGGGATAGACCAAAAAATAAAACTGGAATGGCAACGACCAGCCCGGCAATGGGGCCTGCGATGCCAATGTCAAAAAGGACGCGCTTGTTCTTTGGGATGCCGCGCATGATGATCGCCGCACCCATGGTGCCAAGCGGACTTAATGGGAATGGAATGAAATATGGCAGGGTGGCGGGCGTCTTGTGATAACGGCTCATGAAGTAGTGACCCAGTTCATGAGCCACCAAAATCCCAAGCAGGCTTAACGCAAAAGGCCAGCCTGTAAGAATGCTTTTGGCAAACGCGAGTACCTGCCCTGCAAGGTCATTTGGCATGGGGCCTACGGGCTGTGCGCCGGCGAGCATCACACTGAAAACGGTTAACACGAATAGGATGATGTTCGTGGAAACTTTATCCTTTTTGGGTTCGGGTCGTTTGGGTGCAAGATAGATGACGTGTCTGTCTTCTTCAATTCGGAAGAGCGGCATGACGTTGTATGGACTCAACGATTCGGCCAATTGATCGTAGGCTTCAGCAGAATCTTCGCCCAGCAATTGTCCGCGATAACGCAGGAAGAATCCTTTTTGCGGGTCCTCGCTGGTTACATCGTCGATGCGGAAGATACGTGAGACAAGTCTTGTTAATATTTCAGGTTCTGGAAAGGACATGCTTCTCCTTGTAGGAAACCCTAAAGGGCTTTTGTGATTTGAAAATACAAATATGCAAACAGACCTTTAGGGTTTTTCAATGAATTGGAGCGGGAGTGGATGGGAGTCGAACCCACCGCGACCCGCAACGCGACCCGCCACAGGTTTTGAAGACCAGGAAGCCCACCGGGACCTAACCACTCCCGTTGGCAAGGATAACCGAGAGAGGATAGATTCGCAAGTTGCAGGTTAACGATCCCTTATTATTTTAAAGTTTTCAAGGAAAGGCGGCTTGATTTATTATTTTTTTAAATTCATTGCAGGAATGTCACAAGGCCAGAATGTCTGGTAGAGGACTTGCAGGAATGCAAATAAGAATGGTAAAGGGGATTGGGACTATGATTCCGCCGCAGGACGAGGCGAGGGTTAATACTCCCAGGATGACGACTGATAATGAAATGTCAATTTGTGGGGGAAGGAATTCCCTCGTTCGTTTTCATGAAATAACCGCTAAGATTATTAAAATAAAATCATCCGGCCGACAGGATGATTTTTCGTACGGCTGTCGGGGTGAGAGGATTTGCATCATCCCCCCTGCGGGGGAACCTGCGTCTCCTTTCATTTCATGACAGTCTATTGTCGGGGCGAGAGGATTTGAACCTCCGACCTCTTGCACCCCATGCAAGCGCGCTAGCCGGACTGCGCCACGCCCCGATTGAGCGAAGCCGATTATAGTCTTGTTTCTTTTTTCTAGCAAATCGAATTTACTCTCCGGTTTCTTATCTTAAAGCACGACGCATCCATCAGCCTTATGCTAAAATATAAGCATTGGAGTCCCCCTCATGCCAGATATGATAGAAGTGATCATCGATAGTATTCGTGTGCACTTGATGGCGCCGCAGCGTGTTGTGGTGCTTAAGCAGACCAACTCCGAACGCTATCTTACCATTTGGGTTGGTCCCTACGAAGCCGAGTCGATTACGGTCGCATTGCAGGAAGTGGAAATGGTACGCCCGCTCACACACGATCTGCTCAAGAACATCTTTGGCGCTTTCAATGCGCGCGTTGTCCGGGTGGAAATTGTCAAACTACAGGATGATATATTCTATGGCAATATCGTCGCGGAGGCGGACGGGCGCGAGATTCATATTGACTCTCGTCCCTCGGATGCGATTGCAATTGCCGTACGTGCGCATGTGCCCATCCTGGTCCATGCCAGCGTGATGGAGGCGGCCGGCATGACGCCCGATCAGGACATGCCCGAGACCAGCGCCCCTGCTGGTAAGGAACCGCCTCCCTTGTCGGAGGACGCTAATGACCGATTATCCGTGTTCAAGGATTTCATCGACAAATTGGATATTGACAACCCTGACAAAGACAAACCCGATTCCACCTCAACCTGAACTGATACACCCCAATGACAGATTATTTCCCTCCTGAAATTCCCTACGGGGATGATAATTCCGCCGCCCCTGCCAGTCCCATGTCCACGGTGGTCCCGCACAGTCGGGAAGCCGAAGAAGCAGTTGTAGGGGCGGTGTTGATTAACTCCGAGGCCTATTACGACGTCGCCCAATTCCTTGGCGCGGATGATTTCTACATCCACCGCAATAAATGGATTTGGGATGCATTTGCGCGTTTGCACGAACAGCGTATTCCCGTTGACCTGCTGACCTTATCCGAAGAATTGGAGCGCGCAGGCCAATTGGTTGAAATTGGCGGCTCTGCCTATCTTACTTCGCTGATTAACCAGGTGCCCACGTCCCTGAACGCGGAAGCATACGGACGGATCGTGGAGGAGAATTCGATTCGGCGCAAGATGATCAATGCCGCGAATCAAATTGCCTCTCTTGCCTATAAGGGCAACACCATAGACAATGCCATGAATGAAGCGGAAAAGGCCGTGTTCAATGTCAGTGAAAAACGGCTGAAGCATGACCTGCAACCGATTCGTTCCGTCCTTTCCGGCTACTATGACCGCATCGACGATCTATCCAAACGCCCCGAGGATTTTCATGGTGTGCCGACCGGATTTTACGACCTCGACAAACTGCTGGGTGGTTTGCAGCCATCCGATCTGTTGATCATCGCAGGCCGCCCCGGCCAGGGTAAAACGGGTTTTCTGCTTTCGATTGCGAAGAATGCCGCGCTCACACATAAAAAACATGTCGCCATCTTTTCATTGGAAATGTCCAACGAGCAGGTGGTTCAGCGTTTGATCGCGCAGGAAACCGGCATTGACTCGCAGCGTCTGCGGACGGGGAGATTATTGGAAAATGAATGGCCCCTGTTCACGCACGCCATAGAAGTATTGTCCGACACGCATATTTACCTTGACGATACGCCTGCCATCACGCCTTTGCAATTGAGAACCAAATGCCGCCGCCTGCACATGGAATTCGGTGTTGACCTGGTCATTGTGGATTATCTGCAATTGATGGGCGGCGACACCCGCAACGACAACCGCGTGCAGGAAGTTTCACACATATCCCGCAGTTTGAAGGTGCTGGCGCGCGAATTGAATGTGCCCGTGCTGGCTGCCGCACAGTTGAGCCGCGCTGTGGAACAGCGTACTGACAAGCGCCCGGTGCTTTCGGATTTGCGAGAATCCGGCAGCCTCGAGCAGGATGCCGACATCGTCATGTTTATTTATCGTCCTGACCAATACGAGAAGGATTCAGATAAACAGAATGTCGCCCAGATCCTGGTTTCCAAACATCGCAATGGTCCCATGGGAGATGTGGAGTTGATCTTCCGCGGCGCGTTGGCAAAATTCGAGAATGCGGCCACGAAGGTTTTCAGGCCGAATGAGTAGGGACGGGTTTGTCCTGCCTCTGCGGAAATAATATGGATAAATTCCCCGGTTTTACCTCCTCTGAAACATTTACCCAGGTTCCTGATTCTTTCATTCGCTTAATAAACGAAATGGACGATATTGCGGAGCTGAAAGTGACTCTCTATGCCATCTGGCGGATCGAACATATGGAGGGAAACTTCCGCGCCATGTGTGTAACGGATTTCGAGGCCGAGCCGCTTGGCTTGAGCCCTGAGGAGATTCAGCGCGGGCTGGAAAAATGCATCGAGAGACGAACACTGCTCAAGGCGGAGCATGAGGCGGATATTTTTTATTTCATCAATTCGCCGCGCGGACGGCTTGCGGCGGAGGCGTTTGCAAACGGTCAATGGCGCGAGGTCGGCAGGATTATGTCTGAGCCCGTGAAAAAATCCAATTTGTTTAAGTTATATGAAGAGAACATTGGCGCGCTCACGCCTTTATTATCAGACATGCTGCGTGAAGCGGAAAAAAATTATCCGAGTATGTGGTTTGAAGAGGCTTTTGAAATGGCAGTGAGCCGCAACATCCGCAATTGGAAATATGTGGAAGCGATCCTGGCGCGCTGGAAGGAAAAAGGGAAAGATGAAAGAAAAGATCAACAAGACCCTGTCAAAGATGCAGACAGATACACCGACAGCGAGTTCTCCGAATTCCTTAAGCGGGATTAATGTTTTGAAGACGCTCGGCGACCCGAATTGCCCGCATTGTGGGGGAGTTGGCTATGTGCGTTACGATGTGCCGCTTGGACATGAGAAGTTCGGCAAGCTGGAATCTTGCGTGTGCCGCGCCAGGGATGTGGCTGAAAGCGCGCGTTCACGTTTGTTCGCCATGAGCAACCTGAACCGTTTGAGCCATTTAACATTCGAAAACTTTAATGCCTCTGGAAATGACAGGGCAAAATTCATGTCCATGCAGGACCGCGAAAATTTGCACAAATCTTTTGAAATATGCGAAGAGTTTGCGCGCGATCCCAAAAACTGGCTTTTGCTTGAAGGCGGATACGGATGCGGCAAGACTCATCTCGCGGCGGCAATTGCAAACTATGCGGTCAACTGCGGCATTCCTACCTTATTCATCACGGTGCCGGACCTGCTCGATTCACTGCGCTTTGCTTACGCCGACCCTGAGACCACATTTGAGCAGCGCTTCGAAGAGATCCGCAATGCAAGCTTGCTGATTCTGGATGATTTTGGCACGCAGAATGCAACCGCCTGGGCGCAGGAAAAATTATTCCAGATCATCAATTATCGTTATATCAATAAACTCCCCACGGTGATTACAACCAATTTAATGCTGGATGAAATTGAGGGCCGCATCCGCTCGCGCCTGCAGGATGAAGGTTTTGTAAACCACCTGATGATCTCTGCGCCTGATTACCGCCGCCCCGAAGAGACCAGCAACCCTGGTATTTCCATGCTTTCCCTGCCTGAGATGAAAGTGATGACTTTCAAGACTTTTCAAATGCGCGAGGATGAGATCGGGCATGAAGCGGTCACGACCACGACCACCGAAAAATCCGACAAGTTTGGGAACAAGTACAAGGACAAAGAGATTACCCGCATCAAAGTGACAAAAGAGGATGTGAAGACTTTGCAGGAAGCTTTTAGCGCGGCGGCGGGTTTTTCTGAAGAACCGAACGGCTGGCTCGTCTTTCTGGGTCAATCCTTTTGCGGCAAGACCCATCTTGCCTCCGCGATTGGAAATTACCGCATCGCGCTTGGCGGACAGGCGCTGCTTATAGAAGTGACTGCCCTGCTCGATTACCTGCGCCAGACCTTTCGCCCCAGTTCGGACGTCTCTTTTGACAGACGCTTTCATGAAATCCGTACCACGCCTTTGTTGATCTTGGACGACTTGAAGGAAAGCGGCGCGAGTTCAGTTTGGGCCGAAGACAAGTTATACAGCGTCTTGAACTATCGCTACAACGCACATTTGCCGACCGTGTTGACTTCCACCATGCGTCCCGATTCTTTTGCGCTTAGTTATCCCAATTTATGGAACAAGCTGCTCGATCCATCCAAGTGCCGGGTGCTCGCGATCAATATGCCGCCCTATCGCCGTGTGATGAAGGGCAGTAAGGCAAGCCTGCATAAGAAGAAGTAGTTAGGACATATTGTCCCTTATTTGTGACGATGAATATTTATCAAAAATGTGATAAATATCTTGTCAATTTACAATACCCCTGTTAGAATTTTCCCAACAAAACAGCCTGCAGCATAGGCTGTTTTTCATTCCAAATTTAGCATGAGGTAATCGATATGCTCCCATCCTATTTACTCTCCCTGCGCGAAGGCATTGAGGCTGCTCTTATCATTGGCATCCTGCTGGGCGCTCTGCGGCAGATCCACCGCCCTGAATTTGTCCCCGTCCTCTGGTTTGGGACGATAAGCGCTGCGGTATTAAGTATTCTGGCCGCAGTCCTGCTTACCAGTTTCGGGCTGGAAATGAAAGACCCAGGCGAAGCCATCTTCGAAGGTTTCACCATGATCCTGGCCGCCGGCCTGCTGACCTGGATGATCTTCTGGATGAGCCGTCAGGCGCGGTTCATGAAAGCCAACCTGGAAGTGGAAGTCCATCGCGCCTCACAGGTCGGCAAGCGGGCCATATTCTTTGTCGCTTTCGTGGCTATTCTACGCGAGGGCATCGAACTGGCTTTGTTTTTGACTGCCTCGGTTTTTGCAACATCCAATGCGCTCCTAACCACATTAGGGGCCATCCTCGGTTTGGGCACAGCCATCCTGCTTGGCTGGTCAATCTTCGCGGCAACCGTCCGCCTCGACCTTCGCCGCTTCTTCCAGGTCACCGGCTTCATGCTCGTCTTGTTCGCGGCAGGTTTAATCGCGCACGGCGTTCATGAGTTTACTGTAGTTGGGTGGATTCCGTCCATGATCGAACATGTTTGGGACTTAACATCCATCGTGAGCGGAGAGTCCACCTTGGGCCAATTACTTGGCGCACTCTTTGGATATAACCCTGCCCCTTCGCTTAGCGAGATGATTGCTTACATAGCCTATCTCACAGGTGTGGTCATTGCACTGCAGCTTACCGGACGCAAACCGCAACCTGCAGCGCAGCCTCAGGCTTAGATCAAATTAATTTGACGGAAACAGGCTCCAAGTCATGTGTGACGTGGAGCCTGTTTTTCGTTACGAAGTGCCCGCAAGGGTATACTTGGATTATGAACATTCTTCCCATCCCGTCATTTTTTGACCCAGCCCGCGTGGGTGAAATTTGGAAAGTGGATTACGCTGCCCGCGCCGAACACGCCCGCGAGTACGCGCTTCAACATGACCTGAAACCTGCTTCTGCTTCGAAAGATAAAATTACCCTTTTGGTGGTCGATGCGCAAAATACGTTCTGCACCCCCGGCTTTGAATTATTTGTCGGTGGCCGCAGCGGACGCGGCGCCGTGGATGACAATATCCGACTGTGCGAATTTATCTATCGTAACCTCGGGAACCTCACCCGCATCACCGCCACCATGGACACCCACACCGCGCAGCAAATCTTTCATCCAATATTTTTTATCGATAAAGACGGCCATCACCCTGCGCCGTATACAGATATTCATGCCGCTGAATTGCAGGAAGGCAGGTGGAGGTTTAATCCGGCCCTTGCGCCGCAATTTGGGATTATTCCCGATTATGGACAGCAGATGATGGTCCATTACGCCGAAGAGCTGGAGAAAAAAGGAAAATACGCGCTGACGATCTGGCCCTACCACGCCATGCTGGGCGGGATCGGCCATGCACTTGTGCCAGCCTTGGAGGAAGCCATCTTCTTTCATTCCATTGCAAGGCTCGCCCAGCCCGATTTTGAAATTAAAGGCAATAAATCGTTCACAGAAAATTATTCTGTCATTGGTCCCGAAGTGTTGACGGGGCCGATGGGCGAAACGCTCGGCGCGCGCAACCCGAAGTTCATTCAGCAATTGCAGGAGGTCGATCGGTTGTATATCGCGGGTCAAGCCAAGAGTCATTGCGTGGTATGGACGATCTCCGATTTACTCGAAGACATCCAGGCGGTGGATCCGCACCTTGTGAAGAAAGTCCATCTGCTCGAAGACTGCTCTTCACCGGTGGTCGTGCCTAGGGTGGTGGATCATACCGACGCGGCGCATGAAGCGTATGTCCGCTTTGCGCAGGCTGGGATGAAGATCGTCAAGTCTACAGATCCATTGGAATAATGCCTGAGTTATAAATTACGCAACGAGGAATCATGTCCATTTTTGACGGTAAAAGGCTTACAAACGAAACATTCAAATTAGATATTGAACGCATGCGCCGCGGCTGGTATTCGGATAAATATTTCGAGAATATCAACCGCATGTTGATCGCCCTGTCGAAAGATGGATACAGCTATGCGGGTCATTTCCATAATTTGCTGCCGGGCGTCTCCCCTGACAATATCTCCGTGGGGGATATTGAAGTGGAGATGCAATGGTTCACCCGCAGGCAGGGCAAGACTACTGTGGTGGGAGTGGATAAGTCCCTGGCCATGCTCAGGCATTGCACGGGTTATTTTGAAGGCGATGAATTTATAGACACCTCCGACAAACTCGAAGTCTGGGCTGTGCATGATGGCACGGCTGTCAAATATGACGGCGACCCGATGAAAATCCAGCCGGTCATCAAAGTGCGCGGGCGCTATCGCGACTTTGCATTGCTCGAAACCCCCACGCTGGGCATTCTTACCCGATCAAGCCGTGTGGCTACGAATGTGTATGAAACGCTGGTGGCTTCACGCGGAAAACCCGTTCTGTTTTTCCCCGCGCGTTTCGATGTGCATGAGGTGCAGGCTGCGGATGGATACGCCTATAACATTGCCTTGCATAGATTTAATAAGGACCATGCCCAGGACCTGGGAGCGTTTGTCTCCACCGATGCGCAGGGTGACTGGTGGGGCGGTGCGGGCGGGGGAACGGTTGCTCATGCCGCGATTGCATCTTTCCTCGGCGACACAGCCGAAGCGATGATGCAGTTCTCGGGTATTTTGCCTGCGCGCATTCCGCGCATTGCGCTGGTAGATTTCAATAACGACTCCGTCCGCGATACCTTACGCGTATTGGATTCGATGTTCTTTAAGTATCGCGAGTTGATGGATGCGGGTAGCCAGGAGGAAGCCGAGAAATACAAATTGTACGGCTTGCGTTTGGATACAAGCGGAAGCCTGCGTGATGTGTCCGTGACGCCTGTGGGCGACCCCACTTTGGATTTGGGAGTCAACCCGCGCCTGGTGTTCAACGTCCGTCAGGCGTTGGATCATGCATCGGAACGCTGGGACCTGCCTGAGGCCTGGAAAGATGCGGCCAGGGAGTATTGTCGAAATGTGAAGATCGTTGTTTCGGGCGGATTTAATCCAGATAAGATTCGCAAATTCGAAAAGTTGGAAGTCCCCGTGGATATCTATGCGGTGGGTTCATATCTGTTCAACAATAACGACACAACCGTGACGGATTACACAGCCGATGTGGTGCGCGTAAAAATTCACGGTGAGTGGATTGACATGGCGAAAGTGGGGCGCAAGGCCGGTGCGAACGAGAATTTGGAAAGAGTTTGGTGAAGAATAAAGAGACAGTCACCTTTAAGGTGACTGTCTCTTTTAACCGAATCTGCCCATGATGTAATCTTCGGTTTTCTTTTGCTTCGGCGTGGTGAACATTTTCTTGCCGTCGTCATATTCGATCAACTCGCCTTGTAAAAAGAAAGCGGCATAATCGGCGGTGCGCGCGGCTTGTTGGATGGAGTGCGGCACAAGGATTACAGTGTATTCCTTTTTCAATTCCAGCAGGGCGGCTTCCACTTTACCCGTTGAGATCGGGTCGAGGCCCGAGGTCGGTTCATCGAGCAGGATGATTTCAGGTTGGAGCGCAAGGACACGTGCGAGGCAGATGCGCTGCTGTTGTCCGCCTGAAAGCGTAACGGCGGGGTCATTCAACCGGTCCTTCACTTCATCCCAAATTGCGGAGAGTTTCAAACTTCGTTCAACGGCCTCGTCCAGTTTCGATTTGCGTTTCTCGCCCGCGAGTTCCAACCCGTAAATAATGTTTTCGCGAATACTCATCGGCAGTGTGACGGGTCGCGCAAAGACCATGCCCACTTTACGCCGCAATGCAATCACATCGACTTGCGGGTCAAGGATATTTTCTCCGTCAATGAGGATTTGACCCGAACTGGCTTTTACCTCCGTCAGATCGTTCAAGCGATTGAGACAGCGCAGCAAAGTGGATTTTCCGCCTCCCGCTGGACCGAATAAAACTGTCACAGCGTTCTGACGGATTTCCATGCTGATCCCGCGCAGCGACTCGGTGCCATCCGAGTATTGGAGGGAGAGTTTTTCGATGACGATTTTATCTACCATTGCCGCCTCGCCCTGGCCCGCGACCGAATGACCGTTGCAATGATATTCATGGTCAATACAAAGATGAGCAGCACCAGCGCCGTGCCGTATTGGATCTGGATCGGCATTTCAGGCACCTGTGTGGAAATGACAAAGAGATGATACGGCAAGGCCATGGTCGCATCGAAGGGGGAATGTGGCAGGCGCGGCAGGAAAAAAGCCGCGCCCGTGAAAAGGATGGGGGCGGTTTCGCCTGCGGCGCGTTCCAAGCCGAGGATGACCCCTGTCAGAATCCCAGGCAACGCTTCCTTCAACACAATGCGGCGGATGGTTTGCCAGCGGGTGGCGCCCAGGGAAATACTGACGGTACGGAAGGCCTGCGGCACGGAACGCAGCGCCTCCTCCGCTGTGCTGATGATGACGGGCAAAGTCATGATCGAAAGGGTGAGTGATGCGGCAAGAATGGATGTGCCAAATTGCAGGAAAAGCACGAAGAGTCCAAGTCCGAATAGTCCATATACAACCGAAGGAATACCCGCGAGGTTGATAATTGCAAGGCGGATCAGACGGGTCAACCGGTTGTCTTTGGCATACTCTGCAAGATAAATGGCGGCGGCAATTCCCAAAGGGACGGAGAAGATCGCTGTGCCAATGGTGAGGTACAACGTGCCGACGATGGCCGGCAGGATGCCGCCTTCGCGCATTCCGTTTCGCGGGAAGCCTGAGATGAACTCAAACGAAATGGCGGAGCCGCCTCTGAAGAGAATGAAGATGATCGTGCCGACAATGGGCAACACGGTCATCACTGCCATGAGGGTGATGAGGTTGAAACCAAGTTTTTGAACAAGGTGTCGATTGCGGGCGAAAAGTTTCATCATTTGCGTTTAATTATCCTCTTTCAACTTTCCTCTTTTTATTCATGACGAAAGAAGAAAGAGTGTTATTTCCTAGGAAAGAATCCTCTCCGCTCTCTTCTTCGCGCGGAAGACAACAGAGGAGGCGATGATATTCACGACCAATGAAATTATAAACAGGACCATGCCAATAAAGAAAAGGACGTGATAGTGTGTGCTGCCATTAGCGACTTCGCCCATTTCCGCGGCAATCGTGGCGGTCATGGTGCGGACGGGGGAGAAGAGACTGCCAAGTTTTGTGGCTAAAACGGGCGCATTGCCTGTCACCATCATGACGGTCATGGTTTCGCCGATGGCGCGGCCGACGCCGAGCATGACGGCGGTCAGCACGCCGGAGCGGGCAGCAGGTAATGTGACTCGCCAGATGGTCTGCCAGCGTGTTGCGCCCAACGCCCAGGCGCCTTCGCGATATGCACGCGGAACTGAGTCAAGCGCGTCTTCGGCCACCGATACAACCGTAGGCACTGCGATGCCTCCCAAAAGGAGGGAACCTGTAAAGGCAGTCAGACCGGTCGGCAGGTCCAGAAAGACGCGTAGAAATGGGGCGAGTACCAGAATCCCAAGAAATCCCAGCACGACGGAGGGAAGTCCGCCAAGCAATTCCACCAGCGGTTTTAAGATTTCACGCACCCAACGCGGCGCGATCTCGGAAATATAAACGGCCGTGCCAATTCCAAATGGGATTGCAATGAGCGCCGCGCCGAGGGTCACGATCAACGAGCCTGTGAGCAGCGGCAGGAGGCCAAAGTAATTTTCGATAGGATACCAGCGGATATTGAGAAGGGAGGATGTGTCCACTTCGCCCAATGTGGGCAGACCTTCGCGGAGGAGGAAGAAAAAGATTAATGCAACAAACAGGATGGCTGAATAACCAGAAGATTGGATCAATCTGGTGATGATGAATTCACGCCATGATAAGGACTTTTTCATAGTTCTCCATTATGAGATTGCTTCGTAGCTTACTGTCGTTCGCTGCTCGCAACGACATTATTTCACAGGCACAAAACCCAACTCGGCCACGATCAATTGCGCTTCATCAGAAAGGATCCAATCGAGATATTCCTTGACAACCCCGCTGGGTTCGCCGTTGGTGTACATATAAAGATCGCGCGCAACGGCATAGGATTTATCGTTCACAGTTTCAATGGAAGGCAGAACATACTCGCCGCCCTGCTTTTTTGCAATGCCGATCGTTTTTAGATCTTGCGGCACGTAACCAAGACCGTCATAACCTATTGCATTTGGGTTGTCGCGTACTTCGGAAATAATCCCTTCGGATGACGGCAGCAACAAGGTATCCATAGAAAATAACGTTTTATCTTCCCTGCTTCCCAAACGCAACACGGTTTCCAAAAAATATACATGCGTGCCGGAATTTGTCTCGCGCGAAAGTTTCACGATGGGACGATCCTCTCCGCCCACATCCTGCCAGTTGGTGATCCTGCCGCTGTAGATATCCGAGATCTGCTTTAATGTTAATTCATTGACCGGGTTTTTAGGATTGACGATCACCGCGATTGCGTCACGGGCAATAATGAACTCCACCGGTTCAATCCCATTTTTCCTCGCTTCATCAATCTCCTCCTGCTTGATCCTGCGCGACGCATTCGCAATATCCACTGTGTTATTGATCAGCGCCGCGATTCCAGTGCCCGAGCCTCCGCCTGTGACCGAGATGCGGACCGTTGGGCGGTCGCCTTGATAGGTTTCGGCCCAGGCCAGTGCAAGGTTGACAATGGTGTCAGAACCTTTGTTTTCGATATACTGTGCTGAAGATTCGGAAACGGCTCGTGACGAAGTGGAACCGCAGGACGTGATGATGAAAGATAAAAGCAGAAAGAAGGTGAACGCGCGTTTCATTAAATTGAATTATATCGCAGATGAAAATCCGCCTCATACAGATGAAAAATTGATCCCGTTTCGATGGATTTGTCCCAGCCTGTGAGTATTCCGCACCATCTTTATCCTTTCTGATAAAATCAGCCCATGCCCGCAGACCGCTCCGCCTTTTCTGTCCGAAATCTCAATTTTTATTACGGCACATCCAAAGCCTTGTCGAATATTAATCTCGAGGTTCAGCCGCAACAGGTGACCGCGTTGATCGGTCCTTCGGGCTGCGGAAAGTCCACATTTTTGCGCTGTCTCAATCGCATGAATGACACCATTGCAGGCACCCTGGTGGAGGGGAAAGTACTGTTAAATGGTGAGGATATATACGACGCGGGCATGGACGTGGTCAACCTGCGCCAGCGGGTGGGCATGGTGTTTCAAAAGCCGAATCCATTTCCGCAATCCATTTATGATAATGTGGCATTCGGTCCGCGTGTGATGGGCATGGATGTAAACCTCGATGAAGTGGTGGAGAAGAGCCTGTTTGCCGCCGCCTTGTGGGACGAAGTAAAAGATAATTTGAAGTCTGATGCCATGGGGTTAAGTCTCGGCCAGCAACAAAGATTATGTATAGCACGTGTGGTGGCTGTTCAACCTGAAGTTATTCTAATGGACGAATCCACTTCCGCGCTTGACCCAATCGCCACCCTGCGCGTGGAAGAATTGATCGCGGATTTGAAGAAGGATTATACGATTGTCATCGTTACGCATAACATGCAGCAGGCCGCGCGTGTTTCAGATCATACCGGGCTGTTCTGGCTGGGTCAGTTGGTGGAGTTTTCGCCCACGCAGGAAATGTTCACCAGGCCAAAAGAGGAATTGACAGAGGCATATATCACGGGAAGAATGGGATAGTAGTTGGATAGTTTAGGTAGTTTGGTAGTTGTTGCCCCAACTCCTTTAATGTAAAAAGTGGGCACGGAAAACCTGTGTCCACTTTTTATTACGTATCACCCCTTCGGGTCACGAATTACTTCTTTTGATTCTTCCAGAACTCATCATCGCTGGATTTGATCTCGCCCATGTCACCCGTGGCGATGAAGATCGTGCGTTCGCAGATATTGGTCACGCGGTCTGCGACGCGTTCGAGATTATGCGCCACCCAAAGCAGCCAGTTGGCGCGTTCAATGGATTTGGGATCCTGGATGATGATCATCATCAGCTCGCGATAGATCTGGTTATAGAGCGCGTCGACTTCATCATCTTCAACCGGGATGGCTTTCGCAGTTTCGACATCTTCATTAATGAAGGCGGTCAATGAGCGGTGCAACATGTTTGTGCCGATCTGCGCCATGCGCGGAATATCGATCAGCGGCTTGAGCAAGGGCTCCTCGCCCATGCGAATATTGATATTCGCGATGCCCTTGGCATAATCACCCATGCGTTCCAACTCGGAAATGATTTCCATGCACGAAGCCAGCAGGCGCAGATCATGCGCCATGGGCTGCTGTGTGGCGATCAGGATCATCAATTGATTCTCAATTGCGAACCGTTTTTTATTGATCTCTTTATCCTCGGCAATGATCTTTTCGGCGCCGTTGATATCGCGTTTTTTTAACACTTCCACCGAAGTGATAATGGCATGTTCCACCATCGAGCCAAGCAGCAGCACTTCATCTTTTACTTGTTGTATCTCGTGTTCAAAGGTTTTTCGGATCATAGGTTCCTCTTGTATATCTCATTGCAAGCAGGGTGTTTTTCGAGGCGAAGCAACCCTCCACTCACAAGAAGATTACCCTGGGCTGGCGCCATCGCAATGATATAAATCATAATGATTTTACTACCGACAATTACATCTGACGATACTCATGGGGCGTGATGCCTTGTCCAGTCAACCAAAGGCGCAAACGCAGCTCAATTTGGTAGCGCACGTGTCGGGTGGATGCGAGGCGCTTCACTTTATCAAATTTCGCAGGATCATCAAGCGGCCAGTGTGCGTGTGTTCCCATGTTGAGAAACACTGCGGGACAATTTTCCTCGGCATCGGCGCAGACGGTGATGACATAACCGAAGTTGACCCTGCCCATATATTCCATCACGGATTTCGACCACTGACTCGAAATATCGATCCCAACTTCGCGCATCACTTCCTGGACCTCGGGCAGAATCGCACCCTTGGGTTCTGTGCCTGCGCTGAAAACTTCGAAATGATCGTCTGCCAATGCACGCAGGAGACCCTCGGCCATTTGACTGCGGGCTGAGTTTCCTGTGCAAAGGAATAATACTTTCGGTTTTGACATGTTATCCAAACCTTCCTGTCACATAATCCTCAGTGCGCTTATCCTGGGGATTGGTGAATATCTTTTTTGTTTCAGAGAACTCGATCACCGTGCCGGAGCGTGAACCGTCCTCTTCCAGCATCATCATGGCGGTGTAATCGGAAACCCGTGCGGCTTGCTGCATATTATGGGTGACGATGATAATTGTATAGTTCTTTTTCAACTCCTGCATGAGTTCTTCAATGCGAAGCGTGGAGATCGGATCTAAGGCTGAAGCCGGTTCATCCATTAAAATAACTTCAGGTTGGATAGCGATGGTGCGTGCGATGCACAGGCGTTGTTGCTGCCCACCGGAAAGTTCGTAGGCGCTCTTCTTGAGTTTGTCCTTCACTTCATCCCAAAGCGCCGCGTCGCGCAAGGATTGCTCCACAAGCTCATCCATGTTTCCTTTGAAGCCGTTGATTTTTGCTCCCCAGGAAATATTTTCGTAAATGGATTTTGGAAATGGATTCGGTTTTTGAAAGACCATGCCGATCCTTCGACGGACTTCAACAGGGTCAATATTTGAGCCGTATAGGTTTTGTCCGCGCATGAGCACCTCGCCGGTCGCATAACTGCTTGGCACAAAGTCGTTCATGCGGTTGAAAGCCCGCAGGAGGGTTGATTTTCCGCAGCCCGAAGGTCCAATGATAGCAGTGACCTTTTGTTTTTCGATCTTCATGTTGACTTCACTTACCGCGGTGAAGCTGCCATAAAAGATAAAAAGATCCTTTGTTTCAATTACGTATTCCGGCGTTTGAGTATTTTGCATGAGTCTCTTCCGTGTTTCAACTTTAATATTTTCTTTGCACGCGGTTGCGTAACAAGACCGCGCTGGCATTCAGGGTTAGCAACAGAATAAGCAGGACGATGATGGCGCTTGCTGCAATGGAATGGAACTCCGATTGGGCACGCGTCGTCCATTGATAGATCTGGATCGGCAATGCCGTGAATTTCGAGAATGGGCCATCAGGATCAATGCTGATAAATGTGGACGCGCCCACCACGATGAGCGGCGCGGTCTCGCCGATGGCACGCGAGACCGCCAGGATGCTTCCCGTTAGAATACCGGGCAGGGCATTTGGTAATACGTGATGCCAGACGGTTTGCCATCTGGTTGCGCCGACGCCAAATGCGGCTTGACGTAACGAATCTGGCACGGCCTTGATGGCTTCCTGCGCGTTGATGATGATCAGCGGCAGGACGAGTGTGCCCATTGTCAGTCCGGCGGATAAAATGGTACGCCCATTCGAATCTGTAACCCCGAACATGCTTCCGCTGGTAAACGGTTCGAACGCGCGGACAAAGATGGCAAGCCCCAACATTCCATACACAATGCTTGGCACACCTGCCAGATTGTTGATATTGGTTTGAATGACGCGGTTGATCAAATTTTTACTGGCGTATTCCTGGAGATAGATGGCTGCGCCTGTGCCAATGGGCAGGGCGAACAGAATGGCGATTCCCACCATCCACAGTGAGCCGAGAATGGCCGTACGCACACCCGCAAATTCCGCTTTGGAAGACATGGGCGTGGTGAGGAACACTGGAGTAAGCCATGAACGGAATTCCAATTTTGCTTCAGGGTATTTCCCTGCAACTTCAATTTTGATCTCCGCACTGTGTAAAATAGAGTCGGTCATTGACCAGGTTTGTTTTATGTCAATTTGAATCAATCGTTCGAGGGTTAAAGTGTAAAGATCAGCCTTAGAACGTTTCTCCATTGGCTTTTCATTATCCAGTTTTTTGTATGCGCCGGAGGAAAGATTGGCTTTGAGAATAGCCAGCAATTCCTGTTTATTCAGATCATCCAGCGGCTTCGTCGAGAATTGGGCTGGGTCATTCTTGTATTCAAAAGCCACATAGCCAAATGCACCATCCATGATGTTATACAGCAGCGCAGCCAGACTTAAGATGGCTATCACCAATGCAGAGAAGAATAGCGACTGCCAAATGGATGCAGTGCGATAACGCCCACTTAATGACTGACGATAGGACTCGCCTTCAGGAAAATGATCGTGGTTTGGATTCATTCATACCTCTGGCGAAATTTGTTAATGATTACCTGGCTGACCAGGTTTAATATCAAAGTAACAAGAAAAAGCATCAAAGCGATGGCAAAGAGACTGGTGTAATCAATGGTGTTGTAACTCAGGTCGCCGCCGCTGATGCGGGCGATATGACCGGTCATGGTTTCAGCGGCCTGAAATGGATTGAAGGTGAAGTTTGGGCCGGCGCCCGCGGCGATAGCGACAATCATGGTCTCACCGACTGCGCGGGAGATGCCGATGATCAATGCCGCGCCGATACCCGATAACGCAGCGGGCAAAACGACCTGCAAACTAGTCTCAAATTTTGTTGCACCCATGGCGTATGCGCCTTCGCGCAGAGCACGAGGCACTGCACTCAATGCATCTTCACTCATGGAAGAGATCAACGGCAGGATCATGATACCCATTACAATGCCTGCCGAACCCATGTTGTAGACTTCCACGCCTTCACCAAAAATCTTCTGCAGGAGGGGCGTCATAAATAATAAAGCAAAGTAACCATAAACAACCGTTGGGATGCCTGCGAGTATTTCAAGGATGGGTTTTAACACTGACCGCGCTTTCGGGGAGGCGTATTCGCTTAGAAATAGAGCAGCTGCCAGTCCAAGTGGAAGCGAGACAAACATTGCAATGGTGCTCGTGATGAGAGTCGACGTCACCAGCGGCCAGATCCCGAAGAGTCCAATGCCTGGCTGCCAGCGGGTTGTCCCTAGGAATTTTGCCAGGGTCACATCGGGGTTGTTGAAGAAAAGCAAGGCTTCCTTACCCAATTCGTAGACGATGGCGACGGTGATAAAAATTGACAAAACCCCTGAAATAAATAACAGGGTTTGGATGATACTTTCGCCAGGCCGCATTTTCTTTTTTAGATCGAGCGGACGGAAATTAATATTTTCCTTGATTGTGTTTTCTCGTTTCATTTGCGCTCTATGATTTCATTGGCTTGCCTATACAGCACGAATGGGCCGGCCTCATTTTGTAGAGACCAGCCCAGACCTTGCAAAGTTTTTCTTACTTCATGCTTGTGGCTGACATCCAGGCGTCCATGGAGGCCTGCAGGTCTGCGGCGGGGGCGGGGAAGTAACCCACGTCGCTAATTTCATTGTCGACATTACTCAGGTAGAAATAAATGAACGCAGCTACCTGTGGTTTCTCCTGCATGATCTTCGCATCGGAGTAAATGAAAAGCGGGCGGGAGATGGGGTAGGTGCCATCATCAACTGTAGCCTGACTGGGTTCAACACCATCAACAGCCACAGCCTTGAGCTTGCCTTGATTCTCGTTATAGTAGGCGAAGCCGAAATAGCCGATAGCGAACTTGGAGCCTTCGACTCCCTGAACGAGGACATTGTCATCCTCAGAGAACTGGGCGCCAGGAGCGCCTAGCAGGGCGGCCTTACCAGCATCGGCGTCAGCTTTTCCGTCTGCATTGAGATAAAGAGGAGAGACAATCACTTCGTTGAAATAATCGAAGGTGCCGCTATCTGCGCCTGGACCATAGACCAGGATGTTTTCGGCGGGGAAGGAAGGATCAACTTCATTCCACTTGGTGACTTGGGCGGTGAATATCTTGCCAAGTTGTTCCTTGGAGAGAGCCGTAACGAAATCATTTTCGGTGCTCACAACCACTGTCAAGGCATCGGTGCCCAGGCGGAATTCGATGGGCGTGCGGCCAATGGCTGCACAAGCTTCAACTTCGCTGTCTTTAATGGCGCGGGAAGCGTTGGCAATATCGGTCTCGCCAGCAACGCAGAAGCGTTCATAACCAGCGCCAGAGCCGATGCTATCCACGGTGATGTTGCCGGTATAGCCTTCCTGTTGGAAGAGCTCGGCCATACGCTCGGAAAGAGGGAACACAGTGGAGGAACCAGCGGTGATGATATCACCGGTAGCTGCATCGGGGGCATACATCGCCATCGGGTCTTCAACGGGGGCGGTAGTTGGCTCGGGAGCCTGGGTGGGCGCCGGGGCCGCAGTTGGGGCCTCGGTGGCCGGGGCGCCGCAGGCGGCGAGCAAGAGGCTCATAGCTACTAAAACAAACATTAATGAACGAACAGTTTTAAACATTTCTTTTTCTCCTTTAGGTTTTATACAACGATAAGATGATAACCACCCGCTCTTAAGGACAATGGAAGGATGGGTTAACGTTTGGTTAAATATGCTCGTGGTCGGGAAATGTTGGCGCTTTAATCAGTTCGATTGAATCTTTCGAGGGGATGCGTTTGATTAAGAGGATTCATTCAACAATATGATGCGAGACACCCCCCAAACTGATAAAATACACCCATGATCAAAACTCCCTTTTCGCTTGCCCCCGAATATCGCGACTATGTGTGGGGGGGCGCGAGACTCCGCCCGGAGATTGTGCCCACCGCTGAAGCATGGATTATGTATGCGGGAAACCGCGCCTCTTCCGGAGCTTATGCTGGGCGCGTCCTTTCGGAACTGGCGGAAGACTTTGGAGCAGATTTGCTCGGCACACGCGCCGTCGCGCAGACAAGTAAACGCTTTCCTGTTTTGGCGAAAATCCTCGATTGCGCTCAGTGGTTGTCGTTACAGGTCCATCCGAATGATGAGCAGGCGGTTAAGTTGGAAGGCGAGGGATTCTTCGGCAAGACCGAAGCATGGCATGTGTTGGAAAATGAACCCAATGCACAGTTGATCGCCGGCGTGAAACCAAAGATTACTGCCGAGGTATTGGCTGATTCGATCAGGAGCGGAACGATCCTGGATACCGTTCAATCCATTGAAGTAAAAGCAGGCGATACTCTTTTTATGAACCCAGGCACAATCCATGCCCTGGGACCCGGATTGCTCATTTATGAAATTCAGCAAACCTCTGACTTAACATACCGTGTCTACGATTGGGGACGGCCTGAAACAGAGACACGCAAGTTGCACATTGACAAGGCCCTGGCGGTCTCAAATCCAAATGCGCAGACCTCCGTTTTAGGCCTTCCGCAGATCAATGACGGGGATGTGAAGACTTTGACTCAATGCAAGTATTTCAAATTGGAAACGATTTTTACTGAAAAGAAAACTGTTGAGTTAAACACATTGGGAGAATCCTTCCATGCGTTGACCGTCATCGAAGGGCAGATTCAAGTGTCGGCGGGTGAGGAGGCGTTTGTTCTCGACAAATTTGAAACGCTCTTAATTCCCGCCCTTTGCGGAGCGTATCAAATCAATCCTTTGGCAAAGAGTCGGATATTAAAAGCGAGCGTGTGAACTTACTCTTCGACCCATTGCCATGTTTGAATATCTGATAATGCGCGATAGGCAGTGAGATCAAGTTGTAAAGGCGTGATGGAAACATAGCCTTCGGATAATGCGCCGACGTCGGTGCCGGATTCCGGGACGCCCGTGGGCGCATCGCCGCCGATCCAATAATAGGGGCGGTTGCGTGGATCAATGCGTTCATCCAGGCGGCTGTGATAGACGCGCAATCCCTGGCGGGTGATTCGAAAACCGCGAATCTCCTCCTGTTTCAAAAAGGGAACGTTGACGTTCAATAAAGTTTCCGGCGGAAGCCCGTGTGCGATCACATTCTTGACAGCAATCCCTGCCGCATGTGCGGCGGGCCCGTAATCGATTTGACCGATGAATCCTTCAGGCACTTCAAGTGAAACGGCAATGCCTGGAACGCCGGCGATGACGGCCTCCATTGCGGCCGTGACGGTTCCCGAATAGGTGACGTCATGTCCCAGATTTGCGCCGACATTGATTCCCGATACCACCAGGTCGAACTTCTCTTTGAAATATCCAAGCATGGCAAGCGAAACACAATCCGAAGGCGCGCCGTCACTGGCGAAGACCTGTGTGCCATTTTCAAGACGGAACTCGCGCACCCGCAGGACGCGGTCCAATGTTTTAACATGCCCGCCTCCGGACCAATTCCTGTCCGGTGCGAGGATGGTGACATTGCCGAATTTCTTTACTTCCAGTGAGAGAGCCAGCAGGCCAGGCGCGATAACCCCATCGTCATTTGTAACTAAAATTTGTTTGGTCATTTATCTTCTTTTCTCTTCCTACTCTTCCCGGAAAGAGGAAAGGAGAAAGAGCGTATTCGAGCAGGCTCGTGCAATTCCGCTCATTCGCATCAAGGCGCTTTCAACATAACGAAAGCCCCAATTGCTGATCACGCGGAAGGCGCTCCATTCGTTTTGTTTTTTTACCTTTGTGGCGTGATCCTTCAAGGCTTTCAAAAAATCCATGGAAGTATGGCCTTCAAATTCCGTCGCGCCGAAACCAAGGGTGTCAAGGACGTGAGCGTCACTGCTGCCCGTTTGGGCAATATCCAACCCATTTGCAAAGATGCGTGCATAATGATTGCTGATGCGGTCAATGGCGGTTCCGTTATAAGTTTCAATGCCGATCAACGTTTCTGCAACCTTTGGATTGCGCAGTGCTTTTATGATCGAGTACGCGCCCAGGCTCTTCATCCCCATCCCACCTGCCATTGGATGCGGTGCAATACATACGCCACCCAACTCGCGCACCCGTAATACAGTCTCGACCAGCGAGAGACCAGCGTCCACTTTTTGGGTGATAAACAAAGCCAGCAAGTCCCCTTCGGCGGTGGTAATTTCAATCCCTGGAATCACCTCCACTCCGTAGCGGGATGCGACTTTTACGGCTTCCAAGGCTCCGTCGATTACATCGTGGTCGGTGATCGCGATCACATCCAGTCCAATTTCACGCGCGCGCTGCAGAACAGCGGGGACGGCGGCTGTGCCGTCAAAACTGTAGATTGTGTGTAAGTGTAAATCTGCAAGTCCCATATAAACTCCATCTCTTGATTGTTAGAAAAATATACACGTTAATATCATTCCGTGAATGTATATTTATTATCTTTCCCCCAGTGTAGCGGATGCTTGTTAACGCCAAATCAATAAATTGTGACAATCTGGTTAAGAAATCCACCCGCCTGAAACAAGCGGGTGGAAGAGAAAGGGGGAGAAGAGTAACAAGATTATTTACGCGTGGCTCTGCTTTTGCAAAAACTCACGACGCTTGCGAGTTGCGTCTATGGAGAAGACGGTCAGCAAAGAGACAACCAAGGATGAAATTAAAGTTTCCATGTGCAGATGATACAACAAGGTTTTTATTTTCCGCTTAAGAACCCATTAACATCTGGTAAACAAAGTTACAGGATTAATAGATGTCTGCTTGCTCTCGTTTAAGATAAGCGCGGGTTCCCTTGGGGTCGTCTGTGATAGTTTCCTGGGAGTATGCAGAATGCGTTCGCAAATCTGTGCAATATGTTCCGCAGAGGCGCCCCCATTCTGGGCGGGCATCAACTGCTTCAGTTCCTCGACCTTGAGATTGGTATGAACTTCCTTCCCCAAGGCTAATGCCACAAAGGTACAGGTGGATTGCTGGGTGATGACCGCATCTGCATTCGCGATCATCTGATTCACATCTCCATGGGCATAAACGATGGCGCCGGGCGCATGCTCGTGGATCTCGCGGATTGCCCTTCGGGTGTTTTCCAATGGATGCAGCTTAAAGACCAGTCTGCGTTCTCCCGCGACTGCGCTGCATTTACGAAGGAAGGCCCGCCGATCATCATAGCGGAAAGTTTCGCGCAGGGGCGAGGTTGCCGCGAGAACATAGCCGTGATACGGGAAGTCATTATTTTTTGTGTTTTTCAGGTTATCGAAATTTGGAATCCCGGTCACAGCTATTTTTTCCCGTCGAACCCCCTTGCGGACGAATAACTCTGCGTATCCCCTGGATGCCACGCAAAAAATATCATATTCGTTGGACAATCCATTTGTCGCTGTATTGGCCAGGTAGCGGGGCAGTTTCAGCCATTTGACCAGGTGATACATGATCCCCTCCGGCTCCGTGATCCCTTCCTGTACCAGGACCATTCGTTTGCCGCGAATATTGTTTTGAATTAACAGATCGCTGCATGTGACCACCAGATCATACGAACGAGCTTCCCCGCGCGGATCAACATTCAGGCTGTGGCGGGAAAGATATTCTTCGGTTTCCCTTTTATGTCGTCCGCCCAGCACTGTGAAATCCAGCCAGCCCATTTTGGCGAATAAGTTTACGATCCCATCTCCGTAATAAGGTGTGAAATAGCAATCATGCTCGTCCATGGAATGACAGGCGACCTGGTGCATTTGAGTCGTTTGGTTGAGGGAACCGCATATAAATAGAATGTTTGCCATGCTCGCTCCGATTGTTTTTGGCAAGTGTAGCAGACACGTATTAAGCCGCTGTCAACACATAATTAATGGATTGTTTAATTTCAAATCCCGATTTCCTTTACTTCTATTTGCGGCATCGCGTTCTGGATGCGTATTTGAAGGGCAATACACGCGCCCGCATTCTTCACGCAGACGGCACGTACACCCGCCTCACACCTGAAGCAGGCAGGGAAGTTGTGGATGTCCAGGAAAAATATATGAGTTAATGGGTTGCAAACGGGATCTCGAAATAAAATACACTGCCGCGCCCCTCTTCGCTCTCCGCCCAAATTTTTCCGCCGTGCGCTTCCACGATGTGTCTTGAGATGGAAAGCCCAAGTCCGGTGCCCGAACCTGTGCGGGATCGATCCACGCGATAAAATCTTTCAAAGATGCGGGATAAACTCTCGGCCGGGATTCCGGCTCCCGAATCCCGCACAGCGAATCTAATACCATCCTTGTAAGGGGCTCCGCCGCTTCCTGTCCCCCTTGTCGGGACGATCTTCGCTCCGAGGACAATTTCTCCCCCCGGTTTTGTGAACTTGACCGCATTGTGAATTAGATTCACAAGCACCTGTTCCAGGCGTGATTTATCCGCGCGGACATCTGGCAGGTTATCGTCGCATCCGACAGAAAGTTTCAACCCTGCGCGTTCGGCTTGCATTTTCATTCGGTCTGCGGCGGAACTGAGTAGTTGTTTTGGAGATATGGACGCAAACAAAAGCTCCACCTGGCCCGACTCAATGCGTGAGAGGTCGAGCAATTCCTGTGCCATTTGGGTGAGCGCATCCACTTCAATGGTGATCCTGCCCAGGAAACGCGGACCCGCTTCAGGGTCCGCGAGAGCGCCGTTTTGTAATGTCTCGGTTAGAGCTTTAAGCGATGCGAGCGGCGTCCGCAATTCGTGTGACACATTCGAGATGAAGTCGCGCCTTACATTTTCGAGTTTACGTACGCGGGTTAGATCCTGCACGAGCAGAAGACTGCCGCCCTCGTGCGAATCGGGGATGACAAACAATTGCAAAATTTGGTGCCGCGCCGGCAATTCAACGGATTCGCTTTGCATCTCGCGCGTTTGCTGACAGCGCTGCCATGCCTCGACCAATTGATGATTGCGCATGACTTCAGCAACGCTGTGATTGAGCGGGTCGTTGACATCAAATAATTTATGCGCTGCCGGGTTTGCAAACTGGACTTGTCCATTCGCGTCTGCAATCAGCACGCCGTCGGTCAATTGCTCGAGCACGGTGGAGAGGCGGACGTTTTGCGAGTCCAGAGTCGAAAGTTGAAGATCAAGGGCCGCTTTGAGCGAGGCGATCGCGTTTGATAAGGTCTCAAGACCTTTCAAGTCGGTGGGGAGGTTTTCCAGTGGATTGCGAATGAGACTTGCGTAATCATTCATGCGTCTCTTTAAATCATAATAACGCCACGTAAACCATGCAGCGATGACAATCAAAATAAAGTTCGACAAAAAAAGAAATGAATTCATCCTGACTTTCGATCCATCCAGGCACTCAGGGCATCGCTTTTTGCCTTCAGCCTGTTTTATCCCTCGAACCGATACCCGCCGCCTCTCACCGTCACGATGCGGACAGGGTTTGCGGCATCTTTTTCTATCTTTTGGCGAAGCCATCGTATGTGAACATCCACCGTGCGGCTGTCGCCGATGAAATCCCAACCCCAAACTCTTTCAAGTACGAATTCACGTGATAGCATTTGTCCCTTGTGTTCCGCGAAGAACAGGAGCAGTTCATATTCCTTGGGTTTGAGTTGGATGGGTTTGTCGTTCAATGTCACTTCGTGGCGGGTGAGGTTGATGGCCAGGTCGTCGAATTTCAGGGTCTCATGCTTTGGTTTTGAACCGTTGTTTTGTCCCATTTCCTCACGCAGCATGCGTGTGCGCCTGAATTGTGCTTTCACCCGCGCCAGCAGTTCGCGCATGGAAAAAGGCTTGGTTAAATAATCGTCCGCACCCACCTCGAGACCCACGACACGGTCGATTTCATCATCCCGCGCAGTGAGCATGAGAATGGCAGTGGTCATCTCCTTGCGAAGGATACGCGCCACTTCAAAGCCGTCCATTTCCGGGAGCATGATGTCCAATACGATCAGGTCGGGCTTCATCCTTCGGGCGGATTCCAGGGCGGCACGCCCGTCACCAACAGCCTCGACCGTATAGCCCTCTTTTTTCAGGCTGTACGCGAGCGTCTCTTGTAAGGAGAGTTCATCTTCAACTATTAATATTGATTCTGTCATTAGTCATGAATATACCATTAAAGAAAATTTGATTTTGTTAAGGGTGTGTTAATGACTGGCGGGCTTGCAAGCGTTATTCCATGGGGACGGGCGTGTAAGCATTGAATCTATTCTTGATTTTTTGCCTGTGGCGTAATCAAAGACAGCGTAAACGCATGGCTGGATAAGGAAAAACCTTGTGGTAAGCGAAGCGTCGTGCTGAGCCTGTCGAAACCCTGTCCTGGAAGGATGGTTCGATGCTTCGATAGGCTCAACCTACCAGATTGGGAATTGGAGATCCGCAAGGCTGTGTGCGAGATAATCTTACTGAAAGCGTTATAATAGCAATATAGTTCAGGAGATAGACTATGTTTACTCATATTGCTTATAACAATGAAATCCTAAGTGGCAAGCCGCATATACTAGGCACACGCCTGAGTATTGAATTTATTCTTGAACTCTTCGCAAGCGGCGCGACCAAAGATGAAGTGATCAAGTTATATCCGCAATTAACAGCCGAAGCAGTAGAAGAAGCCTTGAAATATGCCGCGCAATCTGTGAAAAACGAAGTATTGCTCGATGTGAAGGTTGGGGTGTGAAGGCTCTTGGTTTTCCATTGTTCGCAGATGAGAATGTCCATCCCGATGTAATTGAATTTTTACGAGAGTCAGGATCGGATGTAGAGTCCGTTTCTGAACAAGGACAATTCGGACTTCCAGATACACAAGTTTTACAAAAAGCAACCAAAGCGGGGAGAGTTGTATTAACTCACGACAGTGATTTTGGCGGACTTGCCTTAATGGGCGCAGAATTTATTGGGATCATTTATGTGCGCCCAGGCCATATCCACTCAGACTTTACCGTAAAAACTCTTGAAGCAATTCGTGATAACTCTCCCGAAGTAACGCCGCCCTTTATCCTTGTTGCAGAGCGGACAGGTGACACTGTAAAAATAAGAGTTCGACAGTTGTAATCAGCCACTGCCACTAAACGGGATGGATATGACAGCAGACAAGCGATCTTTGAAAGTATTTTTATGCCATATCATGCCCGTAGGGTGCGCATGGCTCAACAAAATACAATGTCATCGTCGGGAAAAATTACCGCTAAGAGCGCAAAGTTCGCAAAGATTTCTAAAAGATTTTCTTAGCGCTCTTCGCGTGCTTCGCGGTTCAAAAAATGACCACTGAAAAACGCCCCTCAAAGTCTTTCCTTCGACAGGCTTAAGGCAGGCCTCTGCCGTGCCCATGCGGACAGTGACTCTGTCCGCGGACTCTTGGTGGCCGAGCATCGCGCTGAGCTCGTCGAAGCGTAGGCGGCTGGTTTCGATACGCTAAGAACGCTACTCAACCGCCGCCGCCGTATCGCGAAGTCCCCGCGGGTGGAAACCACACCCGCCTGACCAAAGACGGAGTGGATATCATGCCCGAAGGGTACGCATGGCTCGACAAAGAAAAACCCTGTGGTGAGCGAGGCGCCGCACTGAGCCTGTCGCAGTGTCGAACCATCCTCCCAGGTCAGGGTTTCGGCAGGCTCAACCTACCAGATTGGGAATTGGAAATCCGTAAGGCTTAAACAAAAACGCCCTCTTGCAGGGCGTTTTGCTTTTCTACTTCTTTTGCTTTTCCTGAAACTTCTTGATTTGCTTATAGAGAGAAGAAACCGTCTCTTTCTGAAAGAGTTGCTCACGGATGGCAAGATAATCTCCCTCGCCGACCTGCCAGGAAGCCCAAAAACGAGTCGCTTTGGATGGACTCATATGGTGAATAAGTACCTGGGCGGCTTCTAAATTGATTTGTCTTTCGCTGAGAACATGTACGGTCATGGTTGCTCTCCTAATTCCTGTTGAACGAAATCCACTGGGTTTATAGACTTCACTTTGAATTGCTTTTCCTTTTTCAATAATCGATCGTCACATGCAATAAAAAAATCCACGTTTGCAAATTCGGCAGTTGCAATATGTAATGCATCAACTGCTGAAACACCATGCTTTGCAAGTTCTTCTGCTTGCTTTTGAATTGATTGGTCAACGCGTTGATACTCTGTTGATAGACCCAAACATCGTTCCATCCACTCGCGGCGCAGGGGAAATGGATTGCGGCTGTTCTCGAACTCCAGCACGGACGAATTGACCAGTGTCGCTTCACCTGATTCAACCAGTTGCAGGATCAACCCAAGCGCCAGCGTTTCCAGCCAGATGCGCGGCTGGGTTTGATCATCGAAGGGACGATTGTAAACGCTGGTGTCAATGTAAATCTTCACGCCGTTATTTTACCTCATTGTAATGCCCTTTGTTTTGGTCGTATAATCTCAACATCACCACCAAAACAGGACGGACATGACCGAAACCAAGCAACCCCTAGAAGTCTTCCCTTCGACAGGCTCAGGACAAGCCTCTGCCACGCCCATATCATCCCCTTGTGGGGCGCGGACCGTGACGCCGTCCGCGCACTCTTGGTGGTTGAGTAGCCCCGTGTTCTTCGGGGCGTATCGCGAAGTCCCCGAAGGGGAAACCACATCCGCCTGACCCAAGACGGTGTGGGCGCATGGCTCGACAAGGAAAAACTCTCCCATGGCAGGGTTTCGACAGGCTCAACCTACCAGATTGGGAATCAGAAATCCGCAAGGCGGTATAATTGCCATTGTTCAGGAGAAATACAATGACTGTATATCCAACTTTGTACTCGAAAAAAATTTCCCAGGAAATCGAAAAAACGCCTGATGAATATTTGCCCGCGTTGCTGGAAATGATTCGCCTGTTTCGTGAGACCGTGACGCTTAAACCTGCCGACGAAAGTTTTGCCCAAGGCTGGAAAGAGGCGATGAACAACGAACTTCTGCCAATTGATCAACTTTGGGAAGGCATCCATGCCGCATAAACCAACGATTGAGATTGCTTTTACTCCAGAGTTCAAACGCAATTTGCGCGGACTGGCAAAGAAGTACCCTCATATTCGTTCGGATGTTCAACCAATTATCTAGCAAATTCAACATGGGGAATTTGTGGGTGACCAAGTGCAAGGGACAGGCTACACAATTTTCAAAGTTCGCATTCGCAACAGTGATGTGTCTCGCGGAAAAAGTGGTGGCTATCGCGTAATTTACTATCTGAAAACAGCAACGGCTGTCATCCTCGTAACGATTTACTCCAAGACTGAACAATCTGACATTTCATCTGCAAAAATCAAGAAGATATTGTCTGAGTTTGGTAAGTAACCTATCCCTTTGTGTTCCTTCGTGCCCTTGGTGGTTAGAAATGCCCGAAATGAAACGCCCCCTCAAAGTCTTCCCTTCGACAGGCTCAGGGCATCGCCTCTGCCACGCTCATATCATCCCCTTGTGGGGCGCGGACCGTGACCCTGTCCGCGCACTCTTGGTGGTTGAGTAGCCCCGTGTTCTTCGGGGCGTATCGCGAAGTCCCCGAAGGGGGAAACCACACCCGCCTGACCCAAGACGGCGTGGACGTATGGCTCGACAAAGCCAAACCTTGTGGTGAGCTAAGCCTGCACTGAGCCTGTCGAAGTATCGAACCATCCTCCCAGGGCAGGGTTTCGACAGGCTCAACCTACCAGATTGGGAATTGGAGATCCGCAAGGCTGTGTGCGAGAGTGTATAATTTGAGCAGGAGATATTTGGGATGGAATCCTTCTCGATCATCAGCGACATCACCAATGAAGAGGTGATTGCCATTGGCAACTCCATCCGCGACCTGCCACGTCTCAGAAAAATGTATGGTGATGGACGCTGGCGAAAGATGAAAGGGATTGCCACCATCCAACTCCGCAATGGACGTATCCGAAAAGCCGAAATTCACTGGTACGAAGCGCACGGCGTCGGACGAAAAGAGTTCAAGCGCAAAAGTTATTTGGATTAAGCCTATGAAAACCACACCTCAATTTGCCATCTGCATTAACAACAGCGAATACCCCGCGTCGTTAGAGTTGCACAAAATTTATCGCGTATTGCCCGATAAAGACGCACAAGCCGACGATGATATGCGAATTATTGACGAAAGCGGAGAAGACTATCTTTTCCCCGCCGATTATTTCATCCCCATTGAGTTGCCACAGACCATTATCCGAGCATTGAACAAATCCTTCGTGCGGACACCAGCACACGCCTGATCGCAAAACGACGCGTCTTTCGAATAGGCGCGTCGTTTTTCATCCTTCAAAATTCATCCTTCATCCTTATGGACAAACGCCCCTCAAAATCTTTCTCTGTCATATGTACGGTGCAGGCAGGACAGGATTGGGAATTGGAAATCCACAAGGCTGTGCGCGAATAAAAGTGTTGTGTTAAATCATGACGAACCCTGAACGGGGAAAATATGAGCATGAAAATTTCTCAAATAGACCATAATTCAAAATACCTTAACGGTGTTATTGCCTTGGGCGATGCAAATAAAAGCACATTAGGCTTATTCCCGAAAGATGCTTTTGTAGAAAGCGCTAGCAAGAAACAAATAATTGTTGCTATTGATGATATTACAGGAGATTTGGCAGGGTATCTACTTTTTAGTGTGTCTCGACAGAAAATGCTTGTTTCAATAGTCCATTTATGTGTTGCTTCTTCATGGAGAGGAAAAGGAATAACGAGACTATTGTTTGACGAATTGAAGAAGTTGACCGAGAATGGTTTTCATTATGTTAGAGTTCGTTGTCGTGTTGATTACTCTGCTAATAAATTATGGGCTAAATTGGGATTTATCGCAGTTGGGGAAATGGATGGTCGCGGTAAAAAGGGAACAAAATTAACAATATGGAAGTATGAATACGATCACCCTTCCCTTTTTACGTATGTTTCAAAGCAAAACGAAAACACAAAAGTCAAAGTAGTTATTGATGCAAATGTCTTCTATCAACTTCAGTATCCAGAAATGCCCGAGAGTGAAGAATCGTTGCCATTACTTGAACCGTGGCTAGATATTGATATTTACATAACTCCTGAAATGCTCAACGAAATAAGCAGAAACCATGACAATGATAAAAGAGAAGCAGGAAGAAAATTTTCAAATTCGTTCAACATGGTTGATTCAAAGACTTCCCACGATAAATTTCAGAAAATTCAAGATGGATTAAGATTGCTTTTTCCAGAATCCTTGAAACAAAGTGATGAGTCGGATTTACGTCAATTGGTTTATGCCGTTTTAGACGAAATTCCATTTTTTGTAACGCGTGATGGTCTCATGATTGATAGGTCAGAAGATATTTTTGAGAAATTCGGCATTCAAATATTAAGACCATCTGATTTAATATTGTTGCAGGATGAATTACTGAGAGGAAATGATTATGCCCCATCTCGTCTAGCGGGCTCGCAGATTCGCCTTGAAAAAGTTCACAGTCAACAAAGCAAATCGTTGGTGGAGAAGTTCTTGCCCGACCAAGGCGAGACGAAAAGTGTGTTTAATAAGAAAATCCAAATAGCTCTGAGCAATGCCTCAACTTCAGAGACTTTTGTTGTATTGGATGCTTTAGAAGAAGGACTTGGCTTGATTTCATATTCAAGACAATTTGATGGCCAAATTATTGTTTCTTTGCTCAGGGTTGGAAAAGCGCAAATATGCCAATATATTTCCAAATATTTGGTGAATAATATTGTCCTTATCGCCTCTGCTGAAAAGAGGAACACAATATTGATAAAAGATGAATATTTGTCGGAGAATGTTGTTTCTGCTCTTCAGGACGATGGGTTCCTAAAGATTCCCGAAGGTTGGGTTAAGATGACATTAAAAGAAATTCTTGATGTTCAAGAAACCATTACTCAATTATCCGACTCTGCTTGGCCTGAATATGCAAAAGAGCCTATGAACAATATAGTTTCTGTACTGCAACCTATGTCTAATCAATCCGCTTTGTTGGAAATAGAGAGGCGCCTTTGGCCCTTGAAAATTACAGATGTGGATATTCATGCTTTTATTGTGCCGATTAGACCAGAATGGGCTATGCACTTGTTTGATATGGAAATTGCGAAGCAAGATTTATTTGGTAGCGAGCCGTCATTAATTCTTAATGCCGAGAATGTGTATTATCGTTCGAGTGTGCCGAAGGTTTTGTCTGCGCCTGGACGAGTATTATGGTATGTAAGCGCTGGCAATAAACTTTATCAAGGCTCTATGTGTGTTAAAGCTTGTTCTTACTTGGATGGCGTGGAAATTGGAACGGCAAAACAGCTTTTCTCGAAATATAAAAAATTAGGAATTTATAAGTGGAAAGATGTGTATAATGAAGTTGCTAATGGCGACTTGAATAGAGAGATAATGGCTTTTAAATTCTCTAAAACTGAGATTTTCCCAAATCCAATTTCTTTAGCAGAATTACAAGGAATGTGGAAAGTTGATGGTAAAAATTTTAATAACGCTGTAAGTCCTCTCAAAATTGGTAAAGAACGATTTATTGATATTTATACTCTTGGTATGAAAGGACACAAAGATGGCAAATAATGCAGTTTTGATGTCAATTCGTCCTCAATATGCAAGCAAGATATTTGATGGGACAAAAACGGTCGAGCTTCGCAGAATCAAACCAAAGACTCTTAATAGTGGCGATCTAATATTTGTTTATGTTTCGTCTCCCGTTAAGTCATTATTTGGCGCATTTAGAGTCGCTCATGTTGTAGAAAAGCCTCTACCAACTCTTTGGAAAACAGTAAAAAATCATGCGGGGGTGAGCTACGCAGAATACTCGAAGTATTTTGATGGTGTTCACTCTGGCGTGGCCATTTTTATTAAGGATGTTTGGCTTTTGCCAAAGCCAATTCACTTGTCAGATTTAAAAAAGGAAGTGGATGGTTTCTATCCTCCTCAAAGTTTCCGGTATACAACTATTCAGCAAGTACAGAGTTTTCAATAGTATCGGTAAATAACACAATGTAGATAACGTCATTTGAAACAGAGCCAATCTCCCCCGAAGTGTGAAGCGCAAATCAAACAAAAGACGACGGACCCCAGCTAACGGCCCGTCGTCTTTTTCGTACGGTATAATCTTCTCGCTTCAATAAATTTATCTCTCGAAACTCGAGTACCTCATGACACAAAAAGCTTCCTCCTTCCAATCCATCATCCTCAAACTTCAAGACTTCTGGGCAGCGCACGGATGCCTGATCACACAGCCTTACTACACCCAGGTCGGCGCAGGGACGATGAACCCTGCCACCTTCCTGCGCGTGCTCGGACCCGAGCCGTGGAACGTGGCGTACGTCGAGCCGTCTGTCCGCCCCGATGACGGGCGTTACGGCGAGAACCCCAACCGCTTCCAACTGCACACCCAGTATCAGGTCATCCTCAAGCCCGACCCAGGCAATCCGCAGGAACTCTACCTCGAGTCGCTCAAAGCCCTCGGCATTGATCCGCGCCAGCACGACATCCGCTTCGTGGAGGATAACTGGGAACAGCCAGCCATCTCCGCGTGGGGCTTGGGTTGGGAGGTCTGGCTCGACGGGCAGGAGATCACGCAGTTCACCTACTTCCAGCAGATGGGCGGCGTGGCGCTCGACCCCGTCTCGGTTGAGATCACCTACGGGCTTGAACGCATCCTCATTGCGCTCAACAACGCCAAAGCTATCTGGAATGAGGACTGGGGCGCGGGTGTGAGTTATGGTGAGATCCGCCGTCAGGAGGAGTTCGAACACTCTAAATATTATTTCGAGACCGCCGACGTCGAACGCGTCCGCGCCATGTACGACCTGTTCTCCGCCGAAGCCGACGCCTGTCTCGCCGCGGGTCTGATCGTCCCCGCGCACGACTACGTCCTCAAATGCTCGCACTCGTTTAACATCCTAGACACCCGCGGCGCCATCTCCGTTGCCGAACGTCAAGCCTTCTTCCGACGCATCCGTGAGCTGGCCAGGGGCGTGGCCGTTGCGTACAATGAGCAGCGCAAGAGTCTTGAATATCCGTTACTTAAAATTGAAAGTTCCAAGTTGAAAGTTGAAAGTCCTTCTCACCCACAACCTTCAACCTTCAACCTTCAACCTGCCAACTTTGTCCTGGAGATCGGTGTCGAAGAACTTCCTGCTTCGGATGTAGATACCGCCTACGGAGCGCTTAACCAACGCATCCCGACTCTGCTTAACGAACTTCATCTTGAACATGGCGACGTCCGCATCTTCACCACCCCGAGGCGGATCGTCCTTTCAATCGACTCTCTCTCCCCGAATCAGCCAGACCGCGAAGACCTCGTCAAGGGACCTCCCGCCGATAAAGCCATCGTAGGTCGGACTGGTAGTCCGACCACCTCCGCCGATGATGTAAGTCGGATTGCCAATCCGACCTACACCCAGGCCGCGCTTGGTTTTGCAAAGAAAAACGGCATTGATCCTTCCGCGCTTGAAGTTCGTGAAGAAAATGGTGGTAAGTATGTCTTTGCCATAGTCAAATATAAGGGACGCCCGACTCCTGAGGTCTTAGCTGAAGCATTGCCCAAACTGGTCGAAAGCATCAAGTTCGAGAAGTCCATGCGCTGGAATGACTCAGGCGTAGCCTTCTCACGTCCGATTCGTTGGATTGTGGCTTTGCTCGGTGACATGGTCATTCCCTTTGAATATGCAGGCGTTGCCTCAGGCAATGTCTCGCGTGGTCTTCGCCCCTACGGCTCCCCCGAAATCAAAATTCCCTCGGCTGATAAATACTTTGACGTGATTCGTGAAGCGGGAATTGTGTTGGATAAAGATGAACGTAAAGCCTCCATCGTCGAGCAAGTCAAGCAAGCCGCTGCATTGGTCGGCGGCGAAGCTATTATTGATGAAGGTTTATTGAATGAAGTGACGAATCTAATTGAAATGCCGACGGCTGTCATGGGTGGCTTCAACGAAGAATTTCTCTCGCTGCCAAGAGATGTTTTGATCTCGGTGATGAAGAAACACCAGCGATATTTTCCCCTCACCCCAACCCCTCTCCCTAAGGGAGAGGGGCAAGGGGTGAGGGATGGGAGACAGGGTGAGGGATTGTTGCCTCATTTCATCGCCATCCGCAACGGAGACGATTTGCATATCGACACGGTAAGAGAGGGCAATGAACACGTGCTTGGTGCGCGTTTTGCCGACGCGGACTTCTTCGTCCGCGAAGACCTCAAACTCAAACTCGAAGAATATCGCCCCAAACTTTCCTCTTTGACCTTCCACGCCAAGCTGGGTTCCATGCTTGACAAGTCCGACCGCATGTTGAAACTTGGCGCGGAGCTGGCTGCCATGCTCGGCTACAAGGATGCGACCTTGATCAAGCGTGTGGCGCGCAGCGTTTATCTGGCCAAGGCAGACCTGGTTACGCAAATGGTGACGGAAATGACCTCTCTGCAAGGCATGATCGGCGGTGAATATGCCTTGCGAAGCGGCGAACCCAAAGAGGTTGCCGCCGCAATTGCTGAGCAATATCATACTGTCCCGCAATCGAAAGAAGGTCTCGTAGTTGCATTGGCAGACAGGCTTGACTCTTTGGTCGGTCTCTTCGCGGCGGGACTCGCTCCCACAGGCGCAAAAGATCCGTTCGGCCTGCGCCGAGCTGCGATTGGCGTGGTCCAACCCTTGATCGAGCATGATGTTGATTTTGATTTGGCAGAAGCTGTGAAGAAATCTGCGAAGACACAACCGATCGAAGTCAAGGATGAAACACAGGAACAAATTTTAGATTTCATTACTGGACGCTTGAAGGTAGTATTGGGTGATCTCGGTTATAAACATGATGTCGTGGACGCCATCCTGGCTGCGCAATCCAATAACCCTGCGGGAACGGTTCGGGCGGTGAAGCAACTTCAAGCGTGGGTGGGACGCGAAGATTGGTCGACCATTTTGGATGGCTTCGCGCGCTGCGTCAGAATCACACGCGACCAAAAGGAAATCTTCAAAGTCAGCGAGAAAGTCTTTGTGGATAAGGAAGAGAAAGATTTGTTCAAGGCATTAGAGAAAGTGGAGAAAGTCAAACGCGCCGAAGGCTCTGTGGATGATTTTCTGAATGCCTTTGTGCCCATGGTTCCGTCGGTCAATGCGTTTTTTGAAAAGGTCTTGGTCATGGCCGAGGAAAAGAAGGTCAAGGAGAACCGGCTTGGTTTGCTGCAAAGAATTGCGGCACTCTCAAATGGTGTGGCAGAGTTAGATAAACTCGAAGGATTCTAAAAAATATCCCTCCCGCTAAAAAGGGAGGGATATTTTTCGTAACAGATTCTGTTTTCCATCGTTATTAATATTAATATACTGTGAAATCCAGCGAAACCTCCCCTGTCAATCTGCCCATCCCAGAGGAAAGCCACCTGGTACATCAGGCCAAATCCGGCGATTCTGAGGCTTTTGCACAACTATACGACGCTTATCTTGAACGCGTCTATCGTTATGTGTATTTCCGCGTTTCAGATGGCCAGACGGCGGAAGATCTCGCCTCACAGGTTTTTCTCAAGGCTTGGGAGGGCCTTGATCGTTATCAAATGAATGGCTCTCCCTTTGTGGCATGGTTATATACGATTGCCCGTAACCTGGTGATCGACCATTATCGCACCCGTAAAGATTCAATTGCACTAGAAGAGGTCATCCCGCTTGCCTCGGAGCATGAATCTCTCGATGAACAGGTCGGGGTTATGTTCGACCTGCAAACCATGCGTGATGCTCTGCACTATCTAAACGAGGAGCAGCAACAGGTTTTGCTCTTGAGGTTTATTGCGGAATGGTCCACGGAAAATATCGCAAAAGAGATGGGCAAAAGCGAAGGCGCGATTCGTGCCTTGCAAATGCGTGCCTTGCAAATGATGGCAAAACACATGCAGGAAAGGAAATGCAATGAGTGATTTTGAACAAGTATTGGATGATTGTTTGAGGAGATTGACCAGCGGCACCTCCACCCTGGATGAATGCCTGTCAGGCCATCCAGAACATGCTTCTCAGCTCAAGCCTCTTTTGCAAAGTGCGGTTGGATTAATGCGCCACAGCCGGGAGGTATACGTATCGCCGGCTTTCAAGGCACGCGGGCGTGCAAAATTATCGTTGTACGTGCAAGACCGCCCACGCCAACGGGCACGAAAAACATTCATGTTCCGGCGTTTTGCTGCCAGCGCTGCCGTGCTGGTACTTGCTCTTTTAAGTGCCGGGACGGTCCGTGCTCAAAGCGCCTTGCCGGGTGATTTGTTTTATGCGTGGAAACTTGCCAGTGAAGGCGTATGGCGCGAGATTTCACCTGATGCAAGCCATGTAGATCTTGTGCTTGCCAATCGCCGTATAAGTGAAATTGTTGCAACGGCGGATGATCCGACCCTTCAGGCTGTAGCGTTGCATGATTACGAGGAAATACTGGCCCGTTTACAGTCTGGGTTGGACGTGGATTCAGACGCACAAATTTTGTCCGTGCTTGAATCACATCGAAAGTCATTGAAGGATGCAGGATTGTCTGTTCCACAACTGGATGATTACCTAAGCCCTGAAGAGAATGATGGCGAAATTGTTCCTGATCTGCCGCAGACTCCA